>Ga0156779_1216_pt7 | contig 26415 bp, 23 predicted proteins | sample RifOxyD3_FD_110729 | JGI IMG/M metagenome (GOLD analysis project Ga0156779, IMG submission 110729) | Deltaproteobacteria bacterium RIFOXYD12_FULL_50_9
GAAAGCCTCTCCTGTAAAAAGGCCGCATTTTCACGAAGCTTTGCCGCAATGGTCACCGCAGTTGGAACGCGACCGGCAACCTCGCGGGCGAAACTCGGGCCGGAAAGGATAGCCAACCGTTGATGAAAAGCAACGGGCAGGACATCCTCCATGACCTGGGTCATGGTCATGAGCGTATCGTTTTCAATACCTTTGGAAGCTGAGATCAGATATGCCCCCTGAGCCAGCAACGGGGTCAATTGTTTTAAGACCACACGGGAGACATGGGAGGGGACAACCATGAGGATAATCTGCTGGTTCCTGACAGCCTCGCCAAGATCAGCTGTGACGCGAATCGTCTCTGGTAATCGAAAACCCGGTAGATAGTCGGTATTTTCCCGGCAACGATTTATGGCGGCAACGTGTTCCTCGCGATGTCCCCAGAGGGTAACCGGATAGCCCTTGGCGCCCAATAGGATGGCCAGCGCAGTTCCCCAGCTGCCCGCGCCGATCACGGCTATCCGGTTTTGTTCCATGAACTGTTACTCGTCTGTTTCCGGTTCGGGCGACGATGCTTCCGGCGCCGGTGCTTGATCGCTTTCTACAACAATATCGCCTTCATTGATGTCGTCTTCATCACCACTGTCTAAAGACTCGGCCAGGCGATCCATTCCCACCACCAGCTCACCATCCTCGACAGCCAGATTAATCAAACGGACACCTTGGGTATTGCGGCCGATAATCCGGACATTCTCCATGCTGATCCGGATGATCTTGCCGCCGTTGGTGATCAGCATGATCTCGTCGCTGTCCGTAACCTGAAGAACCCCCACAACCTTCCCATTGCGGTCGCTGGTCTTGATAGCCATAACCCCTTTGCCGCCCCGACGATGCAGTGGATATTCATCGACCTCCGAGCGCTTGCCGTAACCGTTTTCGGTCACAGTCAACAAGGATGCCTCTCTGGAGAGCACCACAACCCCGACAACCCGATCTTCAGCAGAAAGGCGAATGCCGCGGACGCCGGTGGCGGTTCTGCCCATGGACCGAACATCATTTTCATGGAACCGGACCGACATGCCGCGCCGGGAAACCAGCAGGATCTCGTCGTTGCCGGTGGTCAGGGCAGCAGAGATAATCTCGTCATCCTCCCGGATGGTCAAGGCAATCTTGCCGCGCCGAATCGGACGGCGGAACTCCTGAAGATCGGTCTTTTTAACCACGCCGAGCTTGGTGACCATGAGGATTTGACATTCGTTACAGGTCTTAAGCTGATCGTTATTGACCGCCAGGATGGCCGCCACCTTCTCGTTTTCGGTAAGCTCAAGCAGATTGACAATGGCCTTGCCGCGGGCGATACGGCTGGCGAGGGGGATTTCATAGACTTTCCTCCAGAACACCTTGCCGTGATTGGTAAAGAACAGGAAGGTGTCGTGGGTTGAGGCGGAGTAGAGGTTGCTGACAAAATCCTCCTCATTGGTGTTCATGCCTTTGACGCCCTTGCCGCCGCGCCTTTGGGAGCGATAGAGTTCGACCGGGTTCCGCTTGATATAGCCATCATGGGAGACTGTGACCACCATCTCCTCAACCACGATCATATCTTCCGGCAGAATCTCATCGGCCGCCTCAATGATCTCGGTGCGCCGGTCGTCGCCGTACTCCTCTAGAATCTGTTCGAACTCCTCGCGAATGATCTTCATCACGATTGTCTCGTCGCCGAGCACCTGCCGGTACCAATCGATCTGCCGACAGATCTCCTCAAATTCGCTGATTATCTTGTCGCGCTCGAGACCGGTAAGCCTCTGCAACCGCATCTCGAGAATCGACTGGGACTGGATCTCGGAGAGAGAAAAACGCTCCATCAGGTTGGCCTTGGCCTGAGGTGGATTCGGTGAGGCCTTGATCAGGGCCACGACCTCGTCAAGATTGCTGATCGCAATTTTCAAGCCCTCAAGGATATGGGCGCGCTCCATTGCCTTCTTCAGCTCATACTCGGTGCGCCGGTAGACCACGGTCCGCCGGTGCTGCAGAAAAAGTTCGAGCATCTGCTTGAGGTTTAAAACCTCTGGCTTGTTATTGACGATACAGAGGAGGATGATACCGAAGCTCTTCTGCAGGGGCGTCAGCTTATACAGCTGATTTAAGACCACATCGGCAATCTCGTCCTTTTTAAGATCAAGGACGATCCGCATACCCTCACGGTCTGACTCATCCCGAACCTCGGCAATCGATTCGATCCGTTTTTCTTTGACCAGGATGGCGATCTTCTCCACCAGAACCGCCTTATTCTGCTGATAAGGGATCTCAGTGATCACGATCGATTCACGGTCCTTCTTGCTGCTCTTTTCCGTATGATGCCTGGCCCGCATAACCACGGAACCCCGGCCGGTCTCATAGGCCTCCCGGATGCCGGCCCGGCCGCAGATAAAGCCGGCGGTAGGGAAATCCGGACCGGTAATGATCTCCATCAACTGGCCGACGGTGATCAGCGGGTTGTCGATCAGGGCGGTCAATCCGTTGATTACCTCGGTCAGGTTGTGCGGCGGGATATTGGTGGCCATGCCGACCGCGATTCCCGACGAACCGTTAATCAAGAGATTCGGGATACGCGAGGGCATCACCACCGGTTCGGACAGGCTGTTGTCGTAGTTGGGGATGAAATCGACCGTTTCCTTGTCAAGATCAGCGATCAGTTCCTGGACAAGCCGGGTCATGCGCGCCTCGGTATACCGCATTGCCGCCGGGGAGTCGCCGTCGACCGAACCAAAGTTGCCCTGACCGTCCACCAGCGGGTAACGCAAGGAGAAGGGCTGTGCCATTCGCACAATCGTGTCATAGGCTGCCGTATCGCCGTGTGGATGATATTTACCGATAATATCGCCGACGATACGCGCCGACTTGAGATATGGCCGGTTATGGACGTTGTTCAGTTCGCGCATGGCGAAAAGCGCCCGGCGGTGCACTGGTTTAAGTCCATCACGGACATCGGGCAGGGCTCGACCAATAATGACGCTCATGGCGTAATCGAGATAGGATTTCTTCAGCTCTTTTTCAATGGAGATCGTCGGATAGACCGGCGATTGCCCCTGTTTTTCTTCAGACATTAGGTATTCTCAACTATATAGTTAGTCTTTATTTTGTTTGGGCACCCGCAAGGGGCCCCTACACGTATCAAAACACGTTCGGATCAGATATCGAGTTCTGAAACCTCCAGGGCATGCGTCTGTATAAACTCCCGGCGCGGTTCTACTTTGTCACCCATCAGGGTGGTAAAAATATCATCGGCGGCCTCGGCATCTTCGATCCGGACCTGAATAAGGGTTCGCTTGGTCGGGTCCATGGTGGTTTCCCACAACTGCTCGGGATTCATCTCACCAAGACCTTTGTAGCGTTGAATGCTGCTGCCTTTAAGTGATTCGCTACGGACCACCGCAAGCATCTCCCCCCAACTTGCCACGTTAACCACCCCGTTCTTGGTTTCAACCACAAAAGACTCATCCAGAAAGCGGCTGACCAACGGATAAAGGGTCAGACCGGATCGGTATTCCGGGATCAGCGGAATCTGGGGGCCAACCGTGGTAACCTGATGGGCTTTATCCTTGAGAGCAGCATCAAACTCGTAACAGCTTGGCCGCCAGCGGCACGTTCTGATATTGCCCAAGATCATCTTTTTATCGGCAAGGTCGTTTTTTATACTCTGGACAAAGGCTTCATCGCTGAACTGGTCTGCCGACACCACCCCTCTGGCCAGCAGGAAATTCATCATCGCCTCCCAGAGATTCATCCGATCAAGATACTGGATGATCCGTTGATACCGAGTAAGTTTTTTAAGTGTATCAATCAGTTCCTCGCCGACCAGCACGGCCTCACTGTTGTTCATCCGGACGGTTATCGCCTCACTGGCCTGCAGAAAAAGATGTTGACTCAAGGCGTCTTCATCGATAAAAAACTGTTCTTTCTTGCCGCGGCCCAGACGATAGAGCGGTGGTTGGGCAATATAGACAAAACCACCCTCGACAAGCGAGAGCATCTGCCGATAAAAAAAGGTGAGGAGCAGGGTCCGGATATGGGCGCCGTCGACATCAGCATCGGTCATTATGATGATTTTGTGGTAGCGCAGGTTATCTGTTTTGAAGTCTTCTGCACCAATGCCTGTTCCCAGTGCGGCAATAATCTGCTTGATCTCTTCACTGCTCAGGATCTTGTCAAACCGGGCTTTTTCGACATTCATGATTTTGCCGCGCAAGGGGAGGATGGCCTGATTGGCCCGATTCCGGCCCTGCTTGGCGCTGCCGCCGGCCGAATCTCCCTCGACCAGAAATATCTCCCTGAGAGCAGGATTTTTTTCCTGGCACTCGGCCAGTTTGCCGGCCATCAGCAGATCAAGGCCTGAACCTTTTTTGCGGGTCAGCTCCTTGGCCTTCCTGGCCGCCTCGCGAGCCCGGGCAGCCTCCACCACCTTAAAAAGAATCTTCTTGGCTTCTTGCGGATTTTTTTCCAGATAGATCGACAGTTTTTCGTTACAGACCGTTTCAACTATAGACCTTACCTCGCTGTTGCCGAGTTTCGTCTTGGTCTGGCCTTCAAACTGCGGATTAGGCACCCGCACAGAGATAACACAGGTCAGACCTTCACGAACATCGTCGCCCTCCATCTTTTCGCGCAGATTCTTAGGAACAATGTCGTCGCTGGCATAGCGGTTGATACATTTGGTAAGTGCTGCCCTGAAACCGGCCACATGGGTGCCGCCCTCCCGGGTATTGATGTTGTTGACAAATGAGAAAAGACGCTCCGTATATCCATCAAAATACTGAAATCCTACCTCGACTTGCACCTGGTCTTTTTCACCGGCCAGAAAGATAGGCGCCTGGTTGATTGCGGTCCGTTTCCGGTTTAGATATTCTACAAAAGAGACAATCCCGCCGGCATAATGAAATTCATCATCTGCGCCGGTCCGCTCATCCTTAAGGACTATCTTGACATTCTTGTTCAGAAAGGCGAGTTCCCGTAAACGAACCTGGATAATTTCGTACTTGAATTCCAAGGTCTCGGTAAAGATTTGCGGGTCTGGCTTAAAGGTTATTCTGGTACCGGTTTTAGTGGTTGGCTCACCGCGGACAACATCATTTTGTTTAATGCCGTAACGATAGGTCTGGCTATAGGTATAGCCGTCCCGTTTGATCTCGGCTATTGTCAGCTCGCTCAAGGCGTTAACCACGGAAACGCCGACACCGTGCAACCCTCCGGAAACCTTATAGGTTGAATGATCAAACTTGCCGCCGGCATGCAACGTACACATTACCAGTTCAAGGGCCGAAACCTTTTCCGTCGGATGCATGCCAACCGGAATACCGCGACCGTCATCTTCAACGCTTACGCTGTTATCTGGATGAATGACGACCTTGATTAGTGAACAATAGCCGGCCAAGGCCTCATCTATGCTGTTATCCACCACTTCATAAACCAGATGGTGTAAACCTTCCTCTGCGGTATTGCCGATATACATTGCCGGCCGCATCCGGACACCTTCAAGGCCGGAGAGTACTTTTATCTGCTCGGCCCCGTATGAATTTATCTCTTCACTCACTTTGCTTTTCCTTTCATTGTTTTTTCTGGACGACCATATGCCAAAATGCATTCAATATAAAACATGTAAGGGCACCCTTGCTGGTGCCCAATTAAAAGACCCGACTTTTTATTCTATAACCCTTGATGGGGACAAGGCCCGCCAAAAACATGAGAGTCCTAAAGTTTCATCGGCATAATAATACTAACAAAACCGTCATCTTCGGTTGATTCAATAAGACAAGGATTGTCTTCGGTGCTTATATAGACCTTAATTAAATCTCCATTCATTACCTGTAACGTTTCAATAAAAAAATTACAGTTGAAACCGAGTGATAAACTTTCTCCTTCATATTTAATTTCTATTTCTTCTTTTGCACTACCTATATCACTGTTTTCAGAAGTTACTGTAATTACATTATCAAATATTTCAAACTTTACTGCATTTACTTGATTTTCTGAAAATATATTCATAATTTTCATTGCATTAAGAAAATTATTTTTATCAATTAAAAAAAATTGTTCCTTGTTAATTACAGTAAGTATATTTCTATAATCAGGAAAATCTTTATTCATTAAACGGATTATTAACAAAGATTTATCTGTTTTAATAACAGTCTGATTTTTTTCAAAACCTATTGAAAATTTATCATTTAAATCACAGAATTTTTTGATTTCTTGAAGACCTTTTTTGGGAATAATAGTATTTTTATCAATGGTTATTGCATTACTTTCGCTGCCGATTTCTCTCTCCATAACGGTCAAACGATGACCATCCGAAGAGATCATTCGAAGATAAGATCTCTCTTCTCTTACCTCTTTTTCTATAAGAACTCCGGTTAGATTGAACTGGCTGTCTCCTTCATGAGCCACTGAAAAAATAGTCTTTTCAATTAGATCCTTCATAACTTCGCTATTTATATCAAACATATTTTCTTGGTTGTATTCTGGAAAAGCCGGAAACTCGTCAGCCTCCATACCGGCCAGATTGCAGTTTGTTTTACTAGCCTTAAAACCAACCCAGTTATTCTCTTTTTCCTCTAATTTAATAAAATCAGCATCAGCCACCCGCACTAATTCAAAAATTTTCCTGGCTGGCAGAGTAATAGTACCCGGAGAAAGGATTTCCGCCTGAATTTTGTAGCGAATTCCAACTTCAAGATCTGTTGCTGTCATAACCAGTTCGTTATCCGCTGTTTGCAAAAGAACATTAGAGAGGATAGCCATTGTTCCTTTTTTGCCTGTGACATTTTGAACTTGAGCCAGACCTTCCAGAAAATCATCTTTTGCGATATTGACAGTAAGCGACATATGTACCTTCCTTAATTATTATTATTTGTATGTAAAAGATTAAGGTTATTAATAGTGTTTATAAGTTGATAACTAACATAACTGTTTATAATATTTTGATTATTTATTAATTTTAAGCAGGATTTTTTTAAGAATGAAGAAAGAGAAAAAGTTATTAACATCTTTTCAATATACATTGAACAGCAAATGAACATCGTATTAAACTAAATTATATCTAATAAATTTAGCGAGAAATGGTAATGTTTAAGCCATTAATGGAAAAAAATAACGAATTATAAAAGTTGATAATTGAGATTGTTAATATCGTCAACATAGTAAAAGAAAACAGTGTAAAATACAATCTTTTAAAATAAAAAACACCAATAATTTTTTCTAATTATTTTAATTAGTTAAAAAACAGTTGAACAAATCATTTTTAATGAAATTCAGACAACTTCCGGAAAGAGGGAGAGCAGGGCTTTTTCGTTGGCTGCAACCACTCCGCGTTCGGTTATTAAGCCGGTGACAAGGCGGGCAGGGGTCACGTCAAAAACATAATTGGCGGCAGGGGTATTTGTAAGCGGGATAGTAATTGTTTCAAAGGTGTTATTGTTTGTTAATCCGGTTATTTTATTGACCTCATCAGCAGAGCGATGTTCGATGGGAATCTCTGCAAGGCCATCTGAAATTCGCCAATCAATAGTTGAAGAGGGCAGAGCAACGTAAAAAGGTATGTTGTTGTCTTTAGCGGCAACGGCTTTGAGATATGTACCTATTTTATTAGCAACATCACCGGTCCGGGTAGTCCGGTCAGAGCCGACAATCACCAGGTCAACAAGGCCATGCTGCATAAGATGGCCGCCGGCGTTATCAACGATCAAGGTATATGGTACTTCTTCTTGAGCTAATTCCCAGGCGGTAAGTTTGGCGCCTTGCAGCCATGGTCTGGTTTCGTCCACCCAGACATGCAGGTCTATGCCCGCTTGTTTTGCGGCATAGATTGGCGAAGTTGCCGAACCATAATCAACAAAGGCCAGCCAACCGGCATTACAGTGGGTTAGAATATTGACAGGAGCACCGTTTTTTCGTTTGCTTATTTCTTTGATGATTGAAAGACCATGAAAGCCGATCTGTCTGCAGAACTCCGCATCTTCATCAGCAATCTCACAGGCAGTAATAAAGGCTTTTTCCTTTTTGGCCGACAGGGTTGATTCACCAGTCATGGCTGCAAGTGTACGATCAACAGCCCAGGCCAGATTTCGAGCTGTGGGCCGTGAAAGGATCAGTTTAGCTGTGGAGGTTTGCATATGGGTGGCAAAAGAGTGCTCAGGTGCAGCAAGGGCAGCGAGGTACACCCCGAAACCGGCAGCAGCCCCGATCAGGCCGGCTCCCCGGACATGCATTTCACTGATAGCCCGGACAACGTCATCAACAGAGCGCAGAGTTTCAAGCACAAAACAATGGGGGAGATGACGCTGGTCGATGATGTGGATGACTGAGGGGTCGTATGGATCCGGCCAGATAGTTCGATATGGGACGCCGTTTACCAACATGCGTTATTCTCCTTTTGAGAGTAAACCTTAACAATCGCAGTTTTCCCGGAAAAAGAGAGAACGTCAAGTGGTTATGAGAAGAGTTTGGCAAATAAAAAGAAGGATATGAGACCCATACCCAGAGACCCGTAGACAAGCAGTCAGGGGGTACACCACTCTTTAAATTTTTTGTTAATGACGGCAAAACTCAACCAGCCGCAACCAATCGCCAACAATAAAGGCAGGAAAATTTTCATAACGACTCCTTTTCTGGAAAAACAGAAGTGAATAAGTGGTAATATAAGTGTTTTATAATAAAGAGACAAGTGTTGCCGGAAGAATAGATGTTAAGGAAACAAGGGAAAGTAAGATTTTTTACCTTGACAGCAGGTGACCTGTCATAATAGAAACAGGTTGTTTTTTCGTTGCTTTTATTGTAAATGGCGGCAACAAATAAGCCGAAATATATCAAAATTAATATTAGGAGGCTGAAATGAAGATAAAAGCGTTATTTATGATATCTCTATGCATTTTTCTGTTTGGCGGTTGTAAGGCGTCCAACCAGGAAGGAGATAAGAACGCCGGAGGAGAAAAAGCAGCCCAGAAAACCCATAAAGGTCTTAGCATAAAAGGCTCTGACACCATGGTTCATTTAACTAGTTCATGGGCCGAAGAATTTATGAAAATTAATATCGGCTCCGAGGTCTCGGTCACAGGCGGTGGTTCCGGCACAGGCATAGCCGCTCTAATCAACGCCACTACCGATATCTGCGCCGCTTCACGCGAGATCAATGACAAAGAGTTATCCCTGGCCGCCGCTAAGAATCTCAAACCGCAGGGCGTAGCTGTGGCGCTTGACGGCATTGCCATTATTATTAACCAAGCAAATCCTGTTTCATTTCTATCTCAAGAAGAACTGAAAAAGATTTTCACCGGTGAGTTTACCAACTGGAAGCAATTGGGGGGACCGGATCAGGCGATCTTGGTTCTGTCCCGGGAGTCCAGTTCCGGCACCTATGTCTTTTTTCAGGAACATGTTTTGAGCAAGGCTGATTACACGGAGCGCGCAAAGTTACTACCCGGCACCTCGGCTGTTGTCCAATCAATCGCCACTGATAAATGGGCCATTGGTTATGTTGGCCTTGGGTTTGCACAAAAAGCTGGCAAGGACATCAAAACCGTGGCGGTTCGCAAAGACGACAAGTCTTCGGCTGTCGAGCCCTCGGTGGAAACGGTCAAGGCCGGTCTTTATCCGATTGCCAGAAAGTTGTATTTTTATATAGGCGAAAAACTTTCTGCCCAGACACAACAGTTTGTTGATTTTTGTTTGAGCGACAAAGGGCAGGCCATTGTCCAAGAAACCGGTTACGTTACTATAAAGTGAGAGTATGTGGAAGAATAGGGCTGTCCAGACGTTGCTGATTGGCGCCGCCTCTACTAGCGTCTTAATAGTGGTGCTGATCTTTCTTTTTCTAGGTAAAGAAGCGGCTCCATTTGCCTTAACACCTGGACTTTCAGCGCTTTTTGATAGCAAATGGATACCAGTGTCCTTTCAACGGGAGCGCTTCGGAATTCTGCCGCTCTTATCTGGCTCCGCTCTGGTTACTTTACTCGCCATGTTGATCACCATTCCTTTTTCCGTGCTAGGCGCGATCTACATCGCCGAACTGGCGAAACCTCTTGAACGGGAGATTCTTAAACCATTTATTGAGATTCTGGCGAGCATCCCTTCTGTGGTTCTGGGTTTTTTCGGCCTGGTGGTGCTGGCGCCGCTGGTTAAAAGTTTTTTTGGTTTAAATACCGGCTTAAATGCTTTGACCGGCGCCATTTTGCTCTCCATTATGGCCATTCCCACAGTTATTTCGATTTCAGAAGACGCCTTGAACAGCGTACCGCATGTGTATAAAAGAGCCTCTCTAGCTTTGGGAGCTAGCCAGCTGCAGACTATCTTCCGGGTGACTGTGCCGGCGGCGCTCCCTGGTATCATTGCTGCGGTTATGCTCGGGGTAGGACGGGTTATCGGTGAGACTATGGCTGTGATGATGGTTACCGGTAATGCCGCCATCATCACAGCTAACCCGCTTGATCCGGTCCGCACTATGACCGCCACCATTGCGGCGGAAATGGGCGAAGTGCCATTCGGCAGTGTCCACTATCAGGCCCTGTTTTGTATTGGGGTGGTTCTGCTTTTGGTTACATTCGGTCTTAATGTCATCGGACAGCAGGTGCTGCGGCGCTACGGGATGCGGCAATGAGCGGATCGTTTTCCGAAAATCTTATCTATGGGTTGTTGCGGGCAATTACCTATGCAATTGTTCTCCTGGTCGGGTACATTCTTTTTGATATCGTTATCAAGGGGTTACCTGTATTAAACTGGGAGTTTGTCTCCGGCTATCCCCACCAGAGCGGGGCGTCCGGCGGTATCCTGCCGGCGATCGCCGGCACTTTTTATCTGGTGTTGGGGACGATCAGCGTAGCCTTGCCACTGGGTGTCGGCAGCGCCATTTATCTCTCTGAATACGCTTTTCAGGGAAAATTCACCACTATTATCCGTATGGCTATCATTACCCTGGCCGGTGTGCCGTCGATTGTCTATGGGCTCTTCGGCCTTGGCCTTTTTGTCCTGTTCTTTCGATTCGGCGCCTCCATTCTCTCCGGCAGCCTTACCTTGGCCTGCATGGTACTGCCCACCATCATCGTGGCGAGTGAGGAGGCCTTGCGGGCTGTGCCCAAGGGCTACCGGGAAGCGAGTCTGGCACTGGGCGCCACCAAATGGGAGACCATCCGTACCAATGTTCTGCCATATTCGCTCTCCGGAATGATTACAGGGTCAATTCTTGGTGTTGGTCGGGCTGCCGGCGAAACCGCCCCGATCCTGCTGACCGTGGCGGCTTTTTTTCTACCCAAACTGCCCAATTCGATATTTGATCAGGTTATGGCCCTGCCATACCATCTCTATATCCTTGCCACTCAACATCCGGATGCGGAAAAGGTGCGGCCTATGCAGTACGGTACCGCCCTGGTTCTTCTTCTTCTGGTGTTGGGTTTGAGCTTAGGGGCTATTTTTATCCGCGCCCATTACAGGAAGAAATACAAATGGTAGACAAGAAACAAGCACTGTTATTGGAAGATTTTGATATCGAGATTGTCTCCCGGGATCTCAACTTTTATTACGGTGACAATCAGGCTCTATTCGGAATAAGCGTCGGGATGCCGGCCAAACAGGTGACCGCCCTGATCGGCCCGTCCGGTTGCGGTAAATCCACCTTTCTCCGCACCTTGAACCGGATGAACGATATCATTCCAGGCGCTCGGGTTGAAGGCCAGGTCCTGATCAGCGGAAAAGATATCTATCAGCACGGTACTGATGTCGTAAAGTTGCGCCGGAAGGTGGGTATGGTCTTTCAGAAATCAAATCCATTCCCGAAGTCAATCTTTGAAAATGTTGCTTATGGTCCGAGAATTCACGGGACTAGAGATCGTCAGCAACTTGCCGCCATCGTTGAAAAAAGTCTGGTAAGAGCAGGGCTTTGGGAAGAGGTGAAAGACCGATTGAACGACAATGCCCTGGGGCTTTCCGGCGGTCAGCAGCAGCGCCTCTGTATTGCCAGGGCCCTGGCCGTTGATCCGCAGATCCTGCTCATGGATGAGCCGGCCTCGGCCCTTGATCCGAAATCAACGGCTCGCGTCGAAGATCTGATCGGCGAACTGCGTGAGCTCTATACTATAGTTATTGTCACCCACAACATGCAGCAGGCCGCTCGGGTTTCTGATTTCACCGCCTTTTTTTATGAGGGAGCTCTGGTGGAGTTTAACGCTACCAAACTGATTTTTACCAACCCCAAAGAAAAACAGACCGAGGACTATATCACCGGCCGGTTCGGTTGAACCGCGCTGACTTAAGCAGTGTTGGCGAGGATTTTTTTGAGCTTTTCATAACGAGATTGGGGTAGAGGAACTGATATGACCACACACATGCAGAAGGAAATCGAGAAGCTCAAAAAAAAGGTGATCACCATGGGTTCCGTGGTCGAGGATATGGTGTATCTTGCCACCAAGTCCATTCTGACTAAAGACGCCAGAATGGCCCAGCAGATAATCAACCGGGATGTCGAGGTGGGCCAGATGGAGGTGGATATCGAGGAAGAGTGTCTGAAGATTCTCGCCCTGCACCAACCGGTCGCTATTGATCTTCGGTTTATTGTCGCGGTATTGAAGATTAACAGTGATCTTGAACGGGTCGGTGACTTGGCCGTCAATATTGCAGAGCGGTCGCTTTATCTGTCAAACGTCAACTATGCCTGCATTCCATACGATTACACCAGGATGGCCCACAAGGTCGAGGATATGCTGAGCCGGAGTATCGAAGCCTTGGTTAACATGGACGCCAAGGCTGCCTATCTTATTCGAACTGAGGATGAGGAGATTGATGCCTTGAATCGGGAGATCTACGAGTGCATGAAGGTGGAGATCCCCAAGCATCCTGACCAGGTAAGTTGTCTGCTGCACGTCCTGTCTATCGGTCGGCATCTGGAAAGGATCGCCGATCACGCCACCAATATCGCCGAGGATGTTGTTTATCTGGTTGATGCCGTCATTATCCGGCACTCGCCCGAGGTCTATGCAGATTAAGGCTGTATAGCTTTGCCAGATGAGGTCACAACCACAGCCTGGATGTTAAAGCGTAAAAAAAGGCAGAGCCAACTGAAAGACCCTGCCTTTGTGTTACTGGATACCGCTGGGGGGTATAATTAGTAAATATTTTCAAAATCATGAAAAATAGAACATCTGTTTCATGATGACCAGGGCTATTCACCGATACGGAATAATATCGACATATTGACAAAATACTGTTGATCATCAATTTCGTAGTCTTCACTATAGTTGTAAAGCTTATCTTCTCCTGATCCGAAAAATTTTGAAAACAGATAGCCTGTCTTAATTCCGATAGTAACGACCGAACCAAGATTAATATTTGCACCGATAACTGGTCCTAATCCAATGCCGAAGAGTTCGATGTCAAAATCATTGTATTCCACATTATCGTAGCTTGGGGAACCACTTAAGTAAGCAAGCCTGAGTTCAGGGCCTAACCAGAGCCGGAAAGGGGCGGTTCTGATGATACCGAAGCCGAAATCATTATCGATCACGACACCTTTCAAATTTAAAACTTCTTTTGAATCCTTTTGATTTGTTTGTTCCACCTGTTCATAACCAATCTGCAGACGGTAATTGAACACATTGTTCTTAGCCACATTAGTGTCCATAACGAAACCGAAGCCCTGGCTTTCAATATCAAACTTGAATGTAGGGGTATTCGGCGAGCTACTCGAATCAATCTCCCAGTCCGCCTCTCCAGCACCAATTGATCCATAGGCACCTAAACCAAAGGCGTGCGCATTTGAACTAAAGGTAATAGTAGTTACAAAACAGGCTGTAATTAATAGCAATTGTTTCTTCATCCTCTTCTCCTTGTTCAAGTTTTTATGTGTTAATGATAAGTTGTTAAGCATGTAATTCATTTAATAGGCCACTGTTTCTTTTTATGTCCAAGCGTTGCTGATAAGCAAAAACAGCATGGCTATCAGTACCATTGCCATATGATGGTTTCATCCGAACCTACCAAGTGTCTGGTAACCAGCAATACCGCAATGCGTTTTGCTGTCCTGAAAAATCCCATCAATCCAGTATCTTTGAACTTGTATGAAAGGTGTCCGAACGATGGAAATTTCTTCAGGAGCAGCGCTCAAGGAAAATTAAGTGATTAAAAACAGCCTGTCAATAATTTTAACTGTTTTTTTGCTCATTATATTGGCCAAGGCAATAAACAAACAAGGACTACCCGGTAATTTCCCGATGATTTTGCTATAAAAAACAAGGGATTTTGTCGCCTTTCCGCCACGCCAAAAAACAGCCGATAGTATTTTTTAACCCAAATGCCTATCCATTCCTAAAAAACGGATAAGCGACCAGTCTGAAAAGAGTCTCATCGCCACTCACTCGTAATCCGTTGACAACACGAGGGTTTTACTGTAATAAAAAAGCCGAAAAATCCGGGGAATGGACGGGTAAAGTCTTGCTTGACGGAACTGATTGAAATTAAAGGAATATTGGCGGAAGTGCATGGGAATCGAACCCACCCACCAGGCTATTAACCCGGTGCACCGGATTTGAAGTCCGGGAGAGCCACCAGTGCCCTTACCACTTCCTTTCCAGTTAGAAAGTTATTACTTGATTACAAGGCATCTTAAATTTTCTTCACCGGCGTGACAACTTTTTTCTGGACTTTTTACAGCCAAATGCAAAATATTGTTATTAACAAAAAATAATTGCCCCTAAACGGTCATGAGAAAACAGGCTGATCATTGCAGAGCAGGCTGACACATCTTGACCGTTAACCCAATGAATTAAAAAGAAGGAGCCGGTTGGCGATGGAATGCGACCGATTGATAAAACTCGTTAAATCTTGGTACATGCAGGTTCAGGATGAAGCTCTGGCCCCGGCTCGCATGGTATCGTTCATGGAAAAACACATAGCAGAATGCAATACATGTCTGCTAGATCTAAAGGTTAGACAGGAAGTTGCAAAAATCACTGAAATCGTATTACCGCCTACCAAGGTTCGCGTCGGCAAGAAAGAGACAGATGAAGATATCGAGGAAGGAAGCGAGGAGGACGAGGTAAGTTCAGATGAGATTGAAGATGAGGAGACCGAGGACAAGGTTGAAGAAGAGGAGGAGGACGAGATTCTCCTAGATGACGAAGACGATATTTAAATCTTAAATCGGCCCCCTGAATAATAATTCAAAAAAAGCGCTGCAGGTAGAGCGCTTTTTTTATTCACCCGGATTATCTTCTTGTTATTTTGACATTATAATTTTTTTGCTGTTGACCGCAATTGCATTGCTTTGTTACAATATTTATTATGATCATTAATAAATGATGATTACCTTGTGCGGAAGGTTCTACTATGAGCGAAATCAGCAGACTGAACGCCACCCCCAGGATTACCAGCACTACCAGTTACGAGCGGAATCAGAGCGTAGTAGTGACCAACGAGTTACGACGCCAATCCGGGGCTGAAACCGCGATCACCACCAAGACCACCACCAGCGAACTCAGGGAAATCACCGAAACCAAACGGGAATTGGAAGCCCAGATCAATGCCCTGAATCAGCAACTTCAGAAAGCCAATCAGAACGAAGCACAAAAACGAAGCGGCGAAACAGAGACAAAATCCCCACAGCCCACCAAACCCGAGCAGGGAGTAGTCCTGGAAAATGCCAAACGTTTCGTCAAGACCATTGCCAATGCCCCGGAAAACGAGAACGGTCGCCTTTTAAATGCGATTGTTTGATCCACAACGACTCCTTAAGAGAGCTGTATTAGTTTAATAGAAACGATTTGGAGGAGAAGATTATGACAACTATTCCGCCATTAGCCGGTACGCAATACCAGGGACAGGCTTCTGCCTCTAAGAGCGCTCAACTTGCGGTTCTGCTGGAGGATAATGCCGTTCAGCAACCGGCAACCGATGCAGTGTCCGTCAAGCTCTCCCCGCAGTCAGGCATGGAAGATAAACTTGCCAAGGCCTCTGCAAACCTGATGGATCAGGCCCTGAAACTCGCTGAAAAAGCAGCCTCCTCCAATGTAAGTTCCGAAGAACGACAAAAATTAAATTCTACATTCCAGGCAATTAAAGGGGCTCTCAAAGGACTGGCTGAAATCTCCGGAGGTGCGGGCACCGGTGCCACCACCAGTAGTCAGAATACCTCTGCAGATTCGTCAGCGCCTCAGAAGCCTCTCGAAAATCGTTTGAGTACAGCGGATGATGCTGCCAAGACCGGTAAAATGGTCAAGGCGGCCGTGGCTAAGCTGGCCAATGATCTACGGGATAATAAGATCAGCGCTGAACAGGCAGGAAAGGCGTTTTCTCTGCTCAGCGAGGCCGGTGCCAAAACCGAACTTGCCGCCAGTAAGGGAACCTCCGCTACAGAGCGGCAGACTTTAAATACCGATTTCAAGAAGATAGAGGCCAAATTAAGGAGTACCGGCGTTACGTTGGGACAGAAAAATGAGGTGCCGGCAACCGGCAGCCAGATAGTGACAACGCCTGAAGTGCCACAGAATGCCGAACTTACTACCCAGGCCAATGCGGCGGCAACCTTAAAAAGTCTGCAGGGAGCAATCAACGGATCAAACGCCAATGGCACCGGCTCTGCTTCACAAACAACCACATCAGAGGGCCCAAAAACAACGACAACCAGCCAGCCGAAAGCGACTTTGGCTGACAATATGAATAACAAAACCGAAGCGACCCGTGCCGTCCTTGGTTCTCTAATGAAAAACTATGGTACAGGTAATACGGTCAATGATCTCGCCAGCTTTGATCTGTTGATCTAATTCCAGAACCAGTCGCAATCAACTCCTGCAGAGCTGTCTGCCGTTGACTGGTATCCTGATTCTGCACTGCCATGGCCAAGGCTTTGCGGGTGCCGACGAATACAGCCAGTTTCCGGGCTCTGGTCAGACCGGTGTAAATAAGATTCCTGAACAGCATCTTAAAGTGCTGGGTGAGGACCGGAATAATTACCGCTTCAAATTCACTACCCTGTGACTTATGGATCGTGATGGCGTAGGCCAGGTCCAGTTCGACAATATCATCCTTTTGATAAAATACCTCCCGGTTATCCGGAGAAAAGGCGATAACACAGGTCAACTCTTCATTGTCAATCTCCTTGATCATGCCGATATCGCCGTTAAAGACACCGAGGTCATAATTATTTCGGCGATGGATTACCCGGTCACCAACCCTGAAGATTCTTTCACCCACCTTTAGCTGACTTTTGCCCGCTCTGGCCGGATTGGCCGATTCCTGGATCATGGTATTGAGATTGACCGTGCCAAGACTCCCTCTGGTCATTGGGGAGAGGATCTGGATCTCACAATTTTTGCCAAAATATTTCGGGATCCACTCGATGTAAAGTTTTCGGACAATATCAGAGGCAGCCAGGCCATAGTGCAGCGATGACCAGGGATGCACCTTTTTTAAAACTGCGAGCAGCTCCTCGACCCTGGTTTCAGCTTTGTAGACATCATCCAGATTGACATGCTGAAATTTCTTGGGGATGACTAATTCACTCTCATAGGGGATTAATTGCTCATTGGTGCGGAACTCGTAAAGGTTGGCATCATTTTCTGAGTCGGCGTCAAACTCAGATGTTTTGAGGTCGTGAAACCGTTTCACTTTGCCCACGAAGGACAACTGCTCTTTGGTGGCTTCCTCTGAATCAAGGAACAGGCAATCAATTTTATTGTGCCATAGTTCCGGTTTTTTGAATGGCGAATCAATGTAAGGCATTGTACCGCAATTGATCTGGTGGGCATATTGAATAATCAGAGACTCCCGGGCCTGGCGGAAAATTTTGGTCAGCTTAAAATAGGGCACCTTACCTGAGGCAATCATATCTTTTAAGACATTGCCGGCGCCCACTGAGGGCAGTTGATCGGCATCGCCGATAAACAGAACCTGGCTGCGCTCCGGGACAGCTTTTAATAGAGAGGCGGTGAGATTGATGTCCAGCATGGAACATTCGTCGACGATCAGGAAATCCACATCCAATGGATCCTCTTCATTTTTCTTGAATTTGACACTCTGCCACTCCAGCAGACGATGGATTGTTTTTGCTTCGCGGCCAATCACCTCGGTCATCCGTTGCGCGGCCCGACCGGTTGGCGCAGCAAGCAATACCTTGAGCTGCATCGCCTCCAGCAATCTTACGATCACCAGGGTTGTGGTGGTCTTGCCGCAACCAGGGCCGCCGGTCAGAATAGAGAACTTTTCAGAGGCGATACGGTTAACGGCGGCGGCCTGCTCAGCGCTTAATGATATGCTCTTTAACTCGCAGTAACGGGTTACCCATTTTTTCACCCTCTCCTGATCAATTTGGGGAGTTTTGCCAAAGCTCACGACTTTTTTGGCCACATATAACTCATCGAAAAACAGGGACTTAGAGTAATAACAGGCTTCTGTTGCCCCGTCTGGTGAGGCAAGCTGGCGGACCATCAGTTGCCCATCCTGCTCCATCCGGGCAAGCAACCCGGAGAGTCGATTTTTAAGGTCTAATTCCAACAGCTCTGTAACCTGCACTGCTATCTGCGATGCAGTCAGATAGCAGTGGCCGAAATCTCGACTGGCCGCCAGGACGTGTTTGATCCCGGCCATTATTCGTTGCGGGCTGTCAGTCGCCAGGCCAATACTTAAGGCAACTTTGTCGGCTGAGAAAAAACCAATTCCATAGAAATCATTAGCCAGACGGTAGGGATCTTCCGTTACGTAGGGGATGGCCTGGTCGCCGTACTGCTTGTAAATTCGCACGGCAAATAGGGTGCTGATGCCATGGGTCTGCAGGAACATCATCACCTCCCGGATGGCACGATGCTCTGTCCAGGCAGAACTGATCATTTGCAGTTTTTTGAGTGCAATCCCGGGGACCTCGGTAAGTCTATCGATCTCTTTTTCAAAAACTTCGAGCGTCTGTTTGCCAAAATGGCCGACAATGCTCTTGGCGGTCTTCGGGCCCACGCCTTTGATCAGGCCGGAGCCCAGATATTTTTCGAGGGCGGCAGAGGTGGCTGGTTTCCTTTCGACAGCTTTGTTCGCCTGAAATTGTCGACCATACTGGGGATGAACAGTCCAAGCGCCGTTGAACTCCATGGTGGCGCCGGCAAAGACCTTGGTCTGATGGACAACAACAGTTTCCATTTGCTGCGGACTGTTGAAGGGGAAGACGCGCAGGATTGAAAAGCCGTTGTCAGAGTTGTGGTAAGTAACCCGATCCACAACCCCGCGCACGGTCTCTTCAATAACGCCAATCTGTTTAATTATCGGTTGTCGCATATATGCTCGGTCCGGTTTATATTGTACTACCATATCGCTGAAAAACTGCAAGATCATCCGAAGGGAGAGATAATCCATGAAAATCGACTGTATCCATTTCGACCTTGATTCCGTTCTCTATCTGCCGGCTGATTTTTTGGAGGCTGCCCTGAAGTTGAGCATTAAGGCGATGATTCAGTACGGGCTGCAGGCCTCTCTGGCCGAGGCCCTGAACAAACTTGAGGAGATCCGGCAACAGGACGCCAACGCCAGTGACCATTTCGACCGGCTCTGTCTTAGTTTTAATGGTGAATACGATGCGGTGATCATCGCCGCCGGGGTAGAGAAATACTGGGATTCGAAGCAGGGTAACATGATGGTGGCCCCGGATGCCCATTTCGTACTCAACCGTCTCTCCCAGCATTACCAGCTCACCGTTATCACCAACGGTATTCCGGTCAAGCAGGCCGGGAAACTCATTCGGCTCGGCCTTTGCCCCTTTTTTGTCAGCTTCAGCCAGGAAATGGGGGCGTCGGGCCGCTATGTGTACGCCACTGCCGTGCCGGAACAACAGAAACCGCATCCTTATCTCTGGGAACAGGCTAAAAAGGGTTTGAGCTGCTCTTTCGAACGGTCGGTTATGGTCGGTGACCGCTATTGGGCCGACATGTTCGGTGCCAAACGGCTCGGCATGCAGACTGTCAAGATCAATCAGGGCGAACACCGGTTGGAGACCAAGGAGGAGGCTTTGACCAAAGGGCTAGGGAGTAATCCCGAGTTCGCCGGCAACCGGGATGAGCTGCTGCGGCTCATGGAGCCTGATTATATGATCACCAACCTTTTCGAACTCCTGACCATTGTCGAGATGATCGAGGGCGGTTGAGGTTAGAGATGGATTATTCATTACACGCCGATAGCTGCCGAGAACCAGCCCTGAATCAGAGCGGTCGGGCCATTGCTCAAAAGGACACTGGCGAAGCAGGCTACTGCCCAGAGGCCGATAAGGGCTGAGGAAGCGCCCATGATAGCTACGCTTGCTTTGGTTATGGTGTCAACACCGGCTTGAGAGGTGGCAATGGTTTCTGTCTTGCTGCTGGCGATATTGGTGTTCATGGTGGGCCTCCGCTAAGTTTGGGTTGGTGTGTCACTTGTTGCTTATAGTTAATGCCAGAAGCGTGCCAAGATTATATATTGTGTAATAACAATACATTATAAAAAAAGCAGAGATTTTACCCCAGCCATTCTGTCAATCTGGCAAGGATGTTTTGCCATTTTGGCATGAGCAGTAGTTCGACCTTATGGCCCAGTCGGTCGCGAAACAGGTCGGACGACACGGCTTTGAATAGGCCCTATGTCGGATGATTGCATAACTCTCGTTTACCCGCTGTTATTTGAACAGTTGCAAGTAATCATCAAAGACGTACATTTTGCCACGCTTGCCACCGGTTATCTCTTTCAAAATCCCGAATTGTTCCAGATCGGCAATCAGTTTGTAGGCCGAAGCCGGGGATATGTTCGCCACCTCCCCGACCTTGGCGGCATCAATCATTGGTCGTTGATACAGATAATTGACAACCTTCTGGGCGTTTGCCGTTCTACTGCCGAGGGTCCGGATCTGAGCTTCTGCCTGCTTTTGAAGTTTAAGGATATTGTCAAAGGTTGTGATGCCGCTTTTCGCGGTTTCGATAGTGCCAACCAGAAAAAACTTGAACCATTGCAGCAGGTCGTTTTTTTCGCGCACTCGCATTAGATTGTCGTAATAATGGCTGCGGTTGCGCTCGAAAAAGTCCGACATATACAACACCGGCTGCTTCAACATCCCCTTACTGATCAGATACAAGGTAATCAACAACCGCCCCACCCGGCCATTGCCATCCAGGAACGGATGGATGGTCTCAAACTGGTAATGCACCAGAGCAATCTTTAAAAGCTCCGGGAAATAGAAAGTGTCGTTATGCAAAAATTGCTCAATATCGCCGATGAGTTCAGCAATGGACGTATGGACCGGTGGCACAAAGACCGCATCGTTGATCGTTGCCCCGCCAATCCAGTTTTGGCTGTGCCTGAAATCCCCCGGTTGCTTATGGGTGCCGCGCACGCCCTGCAGCAAGGTCTTGTGGGCCTCGCGAATCAATCGTGCTGAAAAAGGCAAGGCCTGCAACTGGGCAATCGCCCCATTCATGGCCGCCACATAGTTTTGCACCTCTTCCCAGTCATCCCTTTTGTCCAAGGCCACGTCCTCCTTTTCCAGGAGGGCCTCTTCCATGTTGGTCTGGGTGCCTTCAATCTTGCTGGATTGGGTGGCCTCCTTCAGGACATGCATCTTGATGAACAGGTCGATGTTGGGTATATAGTCCGAATACATATCCAGCCGTCCCAATTCCCGATCCGCCTGGCCAAGCAACTGGATCAGCTCCATATTGTCAAGCCGCCAGGCCCGGTTGATCGGGGTAGGCTGAAAACTTTTGTAATGACCTTGCTGAACATAGCGGCCGGATTGGAAGTTTTTCATGGGAATTAACTCCGCTTGAAATTAAAATAAGCACGGCTTCTATTTTAGATTTTATACAAAAACTAAAATAGCGCAAGATGTTATTTTAGTTTTTCGTGCCGTTTGAAGAAAGGTGTCAATGGATATTATTGGAAATCATAGGATGACATAAAAAGGAAACGGCCCGAAACCATTGAGGAATCGAGCCGTTATTGAATGGCACAGCATAGTGCCGGATTATGTTCTGGTGGCGATGCAGACAATTGAATCAACGTGCATCGCATTGTTTTTATTGATTTTTAATTGTGAGAATATTTTTGATACCGTCAAAAATACCGTCATGAAAGGCTTGTTGGTCACCCCAAATTACTCATATAGTAATTTGACAGGTTGTCGATTACTTCTGATTAGTCATTAATAGATGGTTCTTTTTGAGTAATTTTGTTTTCAGATTTTGACATCCTTGCTCTATATCCAACGAGCTTTTCTGAAGCCTCTTTGCATACTAACATTCTTTCTTTTATCCATTCACCATTCGTAATAGTCTGCGGGGTATCAATTGTATTTTCAGTTAACTGGTTACTCATCACTCACTCCCTCAAGGTTAAGTAATGCGTTTAGCTCTGCAAGAATGAAAAGCTCAGCAAATGAAATTGGATCAGCACTTTCTGACATTTTATTCCTTAAATAGACTTAATTTTGTGGTTCCATTAGTTACCTATTCCTGCAAATATTGCCTCCGTCCAAAATTACTTCTTGCGTAAGATAGACGAAATAGCAAATAAGTCAAAATTTATAACTAGCAGTGGCAGGAAGTATAAAGCAGTCTAAAGATGATAGAGGTAGTATGCCCTGTGAATATGAAATATTTATTCTGTTCCTGTCGTGGCATTGCGAGCGAATAAAGCGCCATCGCTACCCAACAAGGCGAATCTTGTTAATACTCCCAACTCTCATAACCCAACGGCCCTTGCTTTAATTCCTCACGATATAACCGCCACTGGGGCATGAACTGATCCATTAAAGCCATAAACCGCTCGTTATGATGCCGTTCCAATAAGTGCACCATTTCATGCACCACAATATACTCCAGGCACAGGACCGACTTTTTGGCCAGTTCAAGATTCAGCCAGATCCGTCGTGAAGTGGTGTTGCAGCTCCCCCACTTGGTTTTCATCTTCTTGATGCCCCAGTCAGCCACATGCACGCCGAGAACCGGTTGCCACTTTTTCAGTAGGGGCGGAATCAGTTTCTTGAGCTGTTCCCGATGCCAGCGCAATAGGATGGATTCCCGCTGCTCGGAACTGGTGCCGGGGCGGACGAACAGGTCAAGGCTGGCGATCCCCCGGATGACGACTCTGGCCGGGCCATCGTGCACATGCACCCGCAGGCGATAGCGCCGTCCGAGGAAGTAGTGACTCTCGCCGTTGACCATCTCGCGTTGTGACTGGCGCGGTTGTTCCGCAAATTTGGCTTTCTGTCGCTTGATCCAGCTCAACTTGTCGATCACCGCCAACCGCACAGCCTCATCGTTGACCACCAGCGGGGCGGCCACTCGCACCCGGCCAAGGGGCGGATAAACGCCGAGATGCAGGTTCTTGATGTCCTTGCGGACCACTTCCACCGTGATGCCACTGACCGTGATGTTGTGGTGTGTCTCAGTAGTCATTCTGGTGCGTTGCCAGTTCTAAAATCCGTTCAACGAGTGCTTCGTCCTGGACTATACGCTCGGTAACAAAGGGGGTTTCATCTTGTGACAGAAATTTATGATCGTCAGTCGGGATGATCAGCGGCGCACAGTCAGGAATCAGCACGGCCCGAATGGCTAATCGCACCCGCTTGGTTTTCATGGCATTATTACGCCAACCATCCATCCGACTGCTTTGAATAGCCGCATCCACCGCCAGCGCCAGATTCTCATCCTTGCCCAGGTTGTTATAAAGCGCCCGTTGGGCTGCCGTCTTCATATTTGCCGGATAACCACCTGGTCCGCCGCCCGGCTTCGTTGCCTCTCTGGTCAGCTTGGCAATCTTCTCCAGGTACTCCTTGTAGCTCACCACACCCTTGCGCCGCAGTTCGATCAACGCATCCAGCAACTTGGACATCTTCTCGTAGTAGGCCGGATCGACTGGCGACTCGTTGATGATGAGTTTGCGGACGTTGTTTTCGATGGTCTCGGCCACCGCTTCCTCACTCTTCCTGATACCTTTGGGCAGGGCCTCCACCGCCTCCGGGCCCCGTTCGACGATAAGCTGGATCAGGCTCAGGTCATCAAAGGCGGAAATCTTCTCGCTCTCATCGGCGCGGATATAGGTGTCGATCAGGTGGCGCATGGCCGGCTCATAGGCCTTGAGGTCGATGTAGTCACCGCTTGCCAGCTTCACTTCGTCACGCACCTTTGTGTAGTGATCGACCTCGGCCTTGATCGTCTCGATCTCGGCAGGCTTATACCGTGCCTCGGCCAGTTCATTGGCGATGCCGGCATAGGCGCGCAGCAGGGAGGCCACATACTTGTAGAGCTTCAATCGTTTCGGCTCGTTATCCTTGAGTTGGTCGGCATTGCCTGAATCCTTGGCACAAAAATAGCGGAGATAGGCGGTCGAATCCCTTGGCGCTTCGACCGGTTCGCACACAGGGCCTTGACCTTTTCGCGGGCCTCTTCCAGATCCTCCCGCGCCTTTTCCAGCCGGTTTTCCAGCAGCCCGGCCACGTCTTCTTTGTCGAAGCCATCCAGGGCGCCGCTGGTGTAATCCTCCACCGCGCCTTCCAGGCTTTTGAACAAATCCTTGTAATCGATGATGTAGCCATACTCCTTGTCGTCGCCGTCCAACCGGTTGACCCGGCAGATGGCTTGAAACAGCCCGTGGTTTTCCATCTTCTTATCGATGTAAAGGTATGTCGCCGATGGGGCATCGAAGCCGGTGAGCAGTTTGTCCACCACGATCAGCAGCTTCATCTGCCCTGGTTCGTCGATGAATTTCTTCTTCACCTCCAGCTCAAACTTTTCAACCTTGTTGATTGCCTTCTCCACCGGTTCGTCAAACCAGTCGGCCAGCATCTGGGAGTACACCCCATACTTGAGCAGATTGTCTGTTTCGCTCTCGCCGGTGGTCTCACCCTTGGTATCGGCCACATGCGGGGTGTAGCTGGTGACGATGGCGCACTTGCCGTGCAACTCTCCCTTGGCGAACAGTTCATAGAACTTGCACGCCTCGTAAATGCTGCCCGCCACCAGCAGGGCATTGCCATGGCCGTCCATCAGGCGGGGCTTGATATTCATGTCGAGCAGGATGTCGGCGGCAATCTGCTCCAGGCGCGACTGGCTGGACAGCACCCGTTGCATGGTGCCCCACTTTTGTTTGAGTTGGGCCTTGGCCAGATCGTTCAAGCCCTTGGTCTTGGCGTCAAACCATTCGTCGATCTTCTTCTGGGAGGTGATGGCCTGGTCGATGTCCCGCGCCTCATAACGCAGATCCAGGACCACACCCTCGCGCACCGCCTGATCAAATTTATAGGTATGGATGTAGCGGCCAAAAACCTCAATGCTCCTGGCCTTGTCGGTCTTCAAAAGCGGAGTACCGGTAAAGCCGATAAACAGGGCGTTCGGCAGCAACTTCCGCATGGCCTTGTGCAGGTCGCCCCCCTGGGTCCGATGGCACTCATCGACGAATACATGAATATCGCCCTTGGCTTTAAAGTCCGGCGGCAGCTTTTGGATGGCTGCGATGAACTCCTTGGCTCCTGCATCATCATCCGTCTTGCCATTCTCCTGTCGGCCAAACTTGTGGACCAGCGAACAGATCAGGGACTCTTCAGTCCGATTCAGCTTATCAATGAAATCCGCCCCGCTCTTGGTGCGGTAAATCTGCTCGTTGACTCCCTTGAACACCTTCTCGATCTGCTCGTCCAGTTCGGTGCGGTCAGTGATGATCAGGACTCGCGCGCCCTCACGGTTCTCGCGGATCCATTTAGCCAGCCAGACCATGGTCAGCGACTTGCCGCTACCCTGGGTGTGCCAGATGATGCCGCCCTCACGCCGGCGGATAAAATCCTGGGCGGCCTTGACACCGAAATACTGGTTCTGCCGGCAGACTTTCTTGGTGCCGGCGTCGAACACCACAAAGTCGTGGATCAGCTCCAGCAGGCGCTTTTTGTCACATACCTGCAACAGGTGGCGGTCCAACGGGTTCATCGGTAGAGGCGTATGGCCATCGGATTGTAAGGGCGTATGGCCATACGCCCCTACATCCTCCTCAACCCATTTCAGATAATATTTTTCCGGCGTTTCGATGGTGGCGTAGCGCAGCCCTTCACTGTCGTTGCCGGCCATGATCCATTGCATGGTCGAGAAAAAAGGCTGAATGAACGTTTTCTTTTGATTGTCCAGATTCTGGCGGATACCCTCGGATACCGAAACGGTGGAGCGCTTCAACTCCAAGACACCCAGAGCCATGCCGTTGATATAGATTACCACATCCGGGCGTTTGCTGCCGGCCTTGGCATCCGCCCCCTTGACCGTGACCTCTTCGGCGATCGCGAAGTTATTTTCTGCCGGGTGCTTCCAGTCGATCAGCCAGATCGTGACATGATTTTCACCCGCGCCGGGCTGAACCTTAACGCCGTAGCGCAGCAGGTTATAGACCTCCCGGTTGCGGTCGTAGAGGTGTTTGCCGGTATCG
>Ga0156779_1181_pt4 | contig 21003 bp, 20 predicted proteins | sample RifOxyD3_FD_110729 | JGI IMG/M metagenome (GOLD analysis project Ga0156779, IMG submission 110729) | Deltaproteobacteria bacterium RIFOXYD12_FULL_50_9
CAAGAGTTGATGGGGGTATTGTCCTTTGTATCTCCTGTCACAGGGCTCATGGCTCTGCAAATGATGATCTGTTGCGATGGAGTTACAACGGGATGATTGCAGGATCTGCAACTAGTTCAGGTGCTGGAACAGGTTGTTTTGTCTGTCATTCGACTAAAGATTGATTTTGGTGCTTAACTGCCGAATATCAATTTTTATACGTTGTATTTAATTTAAAAAAGCAGGTGGATAGATTTTTTATCCACCTGCTTTTTTTGTGCGCCCGGCACGAGTGCTTGCTTGGAGGAGATATCTGCAGCAGGTCAGACCAATTTAGTAATAAAACTGCTCATCACTTTACGGAGTTGGGTGTACTGCTCTTCGCTAAGACCGGCGCCGAGGGCAACCATCCTGGCCATCTCTGCGGTGAGAAAATCTCCTGGGCCATGGGCATCGGCATTGACCATGAGCAGCGCCCCGGTTTCAGCCGCGATTTTAGCAACATAGCCGTTGGTAAGGGAGTGGCCTTTACGACCGGTCAGTTCAAGATAAACACCTTGCTGTTTTGCCAGCAGCGCCTCTTCCCTGGTAATAAAGCCGGGATGGGCAAGGATGTCGACACCGGCCGCAATTGCGGCCCGATTAGTGCCGGCCATCACCGGTTCGACAACGGTTTCTCCGTGCGCCACTACCACTTTTGCCCCAAGCTTTCGCGCTAGGGCAACCAACTCGGCAAACATGGCCGGCGGCACATGCGTAAGTTCAATGCCGGGGATGAGTCTGGTCCGTGAGTATCTGTTCAGATCTTCGGCAACCTTGACAATCCGTGGAATGATGAAATCCAGGTTTGAGGAGTCAGCGTGATCAGTTATGGCAATCGCTTCATAACCGAGTACCTCGACCCGCCTAAGATGCTCGGCCGGTACCAGTTCGCCATCACTGAACAGGGTATGGGTATGTAGATCAATCAAGTTTATGTTCTCCTCGTAGAGAGTTGCGACCGGCCTCAGCAATCTCGATATTGACAATCTGACCTGGAAGCAGGTGGTTGGATGAAATAAAATTAACGATAATGTTGCCGCTGGTTCGACCATGCCATTGACCAGCGACTGTTTTACTCAGCCCTTCAATCATGACCGGTAAGACGCTGCCGACAACTTGTTGATTTTGTTCCTGCGTTATCTCATTCTGTCTGGTTTGCAGACGATTCAGACGGAAATCTTTTATCTCTTCGGGAACTTTGTCGGGAAATCCGGCGGAAACCGCACTAGGCCGGTCAGAATATTTAAAGGAAAAACCGCCATCGAAGCGGACGGTATCAATGAGTTCCATGGTTTCCTCAAAATCGGCATCGGTCTCGCCGGGGAAACCGACGATGATATCGGTGGTTAGTGTAATCTCCGGATTAATTTTGCGCAACATGGTCACCTTGTCAAGGTAACTGGTAATCGAATATTTCCGGTTCATCCGTTTTAGAATGCGATTAGATCCGGACTGCACCGGAAGATGGAAGTGGGTGCAGAGCTTCTTAAGTTCGGCAAAACAACCGATAAGGTCAAGGGAGAGATCTTTAGGGTGGGAAGTAGTGAATCTAATCCTCTCAAGTCCTTTAATCGCATTTACAGCCCGCAGCAGTTCCGGGAATGAGTGGCCGGTACTGCTGCTGTCATCCCGTCCATAAGAGTTGACATTCTGGCCGATCAAGGTGACCTCTTTAATGCCGTTATCTACCAGATGGTTAATTTCCTTGAGGATATCGGCAGCACTTCGGCTTATCTCTCTGCCTCTGGTATAGGGGACCACGCAATAGGTGCAAAAATTATTACATCCCTGCATGATGGTGATAAAACGTTTAAATGATGGTTTAGTGATGGTCGGCAGAAAAGGCGGAATCCGGAAAGCAGGGGAGAGGGTTGTTGCTATCTGGCATCGCCTGGAACGGGTCGAAGAACTAAGCCGGACCGTCTGTTGATCTAAAAGCTCCGGCAGGCGATAAATGTTTTGGGGACCGATGATCAGGTCTACAAATGGCATGCGTTTCAGCAGGCCGGCACCGTTCTGCTGAGCAACGCAACCGGTTACAGCTATGATCAGGGCAGGATTCGCTCTCTTCATGATCCTGAGACGCCCGAGCAGACTGTAAGCTTTTTGTTCGGCCTTGTCTCGAATGCTGCAGGTATTGATGACGATGAGATCAGCAGCCTGCATATCATTAGTAGCCGCGTAATGGTCGGCTGCAAGAAGCTGGGCCATGATTTCAGAGTCCCGTTCATTCATTTGACAGCCGAATGTCTCTATATAGGCGTGTTTCTGGGGCAGCATGGTCAGAATTCTGTCTGGTGAGTTGTTAACATAAAATATTTAGAGGATTAGGGGTTGCAAAGGCTTTAGTAATAGCCTTTTTTCTTGGCCATCGCAACTATTGAGGCGTGTTGCTCGGCAACTTATTTACGAAAGACTCCCTTTTGTTTTAGGATTTGCAGCCTGTATCGGGCATTCATATAGTTGGGATCGAGTTTAAGCACCTCTATATATAACTGGGCAGCAAGTTGGTGATTACCATCTTGTTCAGCAATGGCAGCGAGATAGTAGACGCCATCGGGATTCAGCGGTTTGAGTCGAAGAGATTCCGTAAAATGCTTTTTTGCTTCTGACAATCTGCCAATCCGGTATAAGGCCAGAGCAAGATTGTAGTGGACACCATCGGCAGCAGGATTGATCTTGAGGGCGGCAAGATATTGGACGGTAGCCTCCTGCCTTTTCCCTTGATCATCCAGGGCATTGCCAAGATTTTCATGCGGTCTGACAAGTCCGGGCGATTTTTGCATGCAATCCGTCCAAAGCGTGACTTCATCACTCCAGACCTGATTCCTGGAATACGTCCAGTAAGAGCAGAGCAGCACAACTATAAAAAGCAGCGCAATCTGCCAGGATTTTTGTTTCAGGTATCGGGTTATCAAGATTACGGTTAGTAGGCTGACCAGCATGGATGGGAGATAGGTGCGATGTTCGAATATAATTTCAAGACCTATAACTGAGGATTCTATAACTAGATTTCCGAAGTACCAGAGAACACAGAAAGAGAGAAGCCTCTCTTTATCGGCCTTCCAGATGGCCCAGGATAGACAACCAATGATGAAAACCAGGGAAAAAAGGGTGGTTACAGGGGCTGTCAATGAGATGGAGAGCGGCACATCGTGCACAAGGTTCAAGCGGGAAGGGTGGGGGAAGAAAAAAAGCTCAAGATAATAAACGACCACGCGTAATTCGGTCAGTAAGCGTTGGATGAGAGTGAAGTCGCGTTGGGCATAGGTTTCAGTCAGCATAACAATAGGTTTGCCTTGAAGATAGATCACTCCTAAAACAGTGAAAAAAGCCACGAAGCCTAGGGCTAGTTGCGCTTGTTTTTTTAACCATTGCCAATCAAGATCTTGAAAAAAATATAACTCATAGAGCAAAATGATGAACGGCAGGGTGGCAGCATTCTCTTTACTGCCTAACGCAAGGCATCCTGAGATGAATGTCGCGGTGAGCCAGGCCCATCTTCCATGCCGATTGGTTGAAAGACGTACCTGAATGTAACAAATTAAAGTGAGCAGGACGAACAGGGCGGCTAACGCGTTCATGCGTTGGACAATATAGGTTACGGATTGGGTATTTAGGGGGTGTACTGTCCAGATTATGGCAGTGGCAAACGACACAGCATCAGTTGAGGTTGAGCCATGTTTTCCATAAAGCAGGGGCAGATTCAGAGTCATTCTGAGGAATATATAGAGCAGGCAACTGCAGAGGGCATGAATTAGAATATTAACGACATGGTAGCCAGGCAGGGCGAACTGGTGGAAATAAAAATTGAGGGCAAAACTGATGTTGGCAATCGGCCTAGTCGGATTGGCGCTTTGAAAAGCGGCTCGCCAAATCTCCACTGGCCCTAGGCGGTTGAGCTGAATCGCTTGATTGTCTGTGATGTTGTGAAAATCATCAAAGGTGAACGGGGAGTTAAGCGTATTTGCATATATAATGACTGTAAAGCCAATTATACAGAGAAAGATGTAAACGGTTTTAGGCAGATAATTAAACCGGGCACGACTATCTGGCGGAGTATTTGTTATTAGGTTTTGTTTCATCAATAATCAGCCAGAGTGCCGGTGGCCCGGTCAATGGCGGCCCAGGCCAGATTATATTCATAAAGGGCATTGTAATAATTGGTCTGTGAACGTAACAGTAAGGTGTTGGCATCCAAAACCTCGGTGGAGGTTGATAGCTGGGCAAGGTAACGGGCTTCACTGATACGATAATTCTCTTTTGCCTGCTCAATAGCCTGTCTGCTGAGGGCTATATTTTTTTCAGATTGTTGCATGGTTAAGAAGGCTTGTCTAAGTTCGAGGAGAATAGAATCAATGAGGTTTTCACGAAGATCTCTGGCCTTGCTCATACTTCTAATGGCCTCTTCCTCCTTGTAGCGATTTTGTCTCCATGTCCAGAAACGCCAGCGAGCCGTTGCCTCCATGGTTTTAACCTCACTGGCTCCGAACTGGTATGATTCCGCCAGAGGATGATCTCCTTGTCTCATATAAGAGGCGCTAACCGCTACGGTTGGGAGATAAGCTGATTTGACCGCAGTAATATTCTTTTCAGCCAGCTGAACGGCGATTTCGGCTTGAGATATCTCGGCTCTTTCAGTGTTGGCCTTGGCAACCAATTCATTCCAGGTAGTAAGGCGTGGAATGAAATCAGGCACGTCCTGAATAAGCAGAGTAGAATCCACCGGTTTTTTCATCAGCAGATTTAATGCAGCCTGGGAGAGCTGGACACTGTTTTGCGCCTTGAGAAGATCCTGTCCGCCTTGAGCTAGTTGTAAGTCGCTTAACAACAGATCGTTTTTTGGGATCAGTCCGGCTTCAAAAAAGGCATTGGCATCTTTAAAATGGGATTGCAGTTGCAGCAATGATTGTTGAGCAATATCCTCAAATTTTTTGGCACGTAAAAAATCGAAATAGGCCTGATGCACTTTGTAGACAATATCGTTTTTGGTTTTGCGATAAGATGAGTTGGAGTACATAACATTCAGTCCGCCGATTTCAATGGCGGTAGTGATTGATCTGCCCGTATAAACAGGTTGTTCAATGGTAAAGGAGTAATAGAAGTAATGATCTGATGTGGAAGCGTCCGGTTGAAAGGTGTGGCCGTATTGGAAAGAAGCAAAGGGGAGGCGATTGAGTTTGGTCGCTTCTAATGCTTGCTGTTTTTCTTCAATATCAGATACTGAGTAAGTAACCAATGGACTTTTGGTAAGGGTTTCAGCAATACACTCTTTGAGTGTAACAACTTTCTGGCTGCTCGATTCTTCAGCTGAAACCATTGATAAAGAGTAATAGAATAAAACACATAAAATCAGAACAATACGAAACATGTTTAATATATTTTCTCTTGTTGATTAATTGTAACTTCAGGCTGGGCAATTAAAGTTGCTGCCAAGTTGCTGAGGAGTCGAAAAACATCATGCTGCACAGTTTTTGAAAATTTTATTGCAACCAAGCCTTGTTGAGAGGACAGGGTGGTGATTGTAGCTAAGCCGTCATAGCCTTGCATAATAAAGAGCAGAATATGGATTCGACTAGGGTGAATTCTTAGATAAATGGTTAAAAATTCATGGTTATCTAGCATAATATACAACACTGATCAAGCCTGTTGAGGAAACATATGATATATGAGCAGAATCGAGTTGTTTATATAGTCTGCAGCCTATCGTTTCGAGTTGAAAATCATACGGATACAGTTGCATCAGATTCACCAAGGAAATTTTTATATTTTTCAAGGCGCTCTTCGACCACTTCTCTAAGAAATTCTTCGGTTTGCTGTGTGGCTCGACCGGCAAACAGGTTGCTGCTTGTCACAACCATATTTTCAAGCTCTTTTTGGTCAAAGGGGATTTTGTTATCTTTGCCAAGGCGTTCAAGCAAGTCATTATCTTTGCCTTCCTCTTTAACGGCCTTACCGGCGGCGACTGAGTGATTTTTTATAATCTCGTGCATCTCTTGCCGGCTTTCGCCCCATTTTACACAGGCCATCAGGATTTTTTCAGTGGCCATAAACGGTAATTCAAGTTTTAAATGGCGTTCAATTTGTTTCGGATAAACAACCATATCGTTAGTAATATTAAGAAATAATCTTAATATTGCATCAGTCAAAAGAAAGACCTGCGGTATATCCATGCGTCTTATTGCTGAGTCATCCAGGGTACGTTCAAACCATTGATTGGCATAAGTGTGAGAAAAATCATTAACCAAGCCAATAAGTTTACGAGAAATTGATGTTAGGCGTTCGGAGCGCATTGGGTTGCGTTTATAAGCCATGGCGGAACTGCCAACTTGATGTTTGGCGAATGGTTCTTCTTGGACCTTGAGGTTGGAGAGCAGGCGCAGATCAACAGCAAACTTATGGGCGGTAGCTCCGATACCGGCAAGAGTTTCGGCTGTTTTCATATCCAGTTTTCGAGTGTAGGTCTGACCGGTTACCGGAAAAACATCATCAAACCCAAGCTTTTTGGCAACTAGCTCGTCGAGTTGTCGGACTTTGTCGTGATCGCCCTTGAAGAGTTCAAGAAATGTAGCCTGGGTGCCGACCGTTCCTTTTACTCCCCGTGCCTTGATTTGGCTGCCCAGGTGTTCTATATAATCAAGATCGATGAGCAGGTCTTGAATATAAAGAGTGTTGCGTTTTCCAACTGTAGTGGGTTGGGCAGGTTGATAATGTGTATAACCTAATGTTGTCAACTCCTTGTGTTTTCGTGCAAATCGTGCAAGATTTGCAATTACGTTAACTAGTTGTCTTGTAATGATTTGGAGAGCCTTTTTTTGGAGGATCAGATCCGTGTTACAGACAACAAACTGAGATGTAGCTCCCAGATGAATAATGGGTTCAGCCGTAGGACATTTAACGCCATAAGCGAAAACATGCGCCATAACATCATGCCTTATCTCTTTTTCTTTCTGATCCGCCAACTCAAAGTCGATATTGTGAACATTCGCTTTAAGTTCATCAACCATTGCTTGGGTGACCAGATCGGACAGGCCAAGTTCGTTTTGGGCCTCAGCTAACGCGACCCAGCATTGTCGCCATGTTTCAATCTTGGTCCGTTCGGAAAAAGTTTCCTGCATTTCACGACTTGTATAGCGGCTGACTAATGGTTCTTGATAAACATCACGGTTCATAAAGTTGTCTCTCCTGAATGCCATAATTCATAATGTCGCATAATGTATATTATGTATAGTAATATTAAATCCAGTAAAATCAATCTGTTAAAACTACTCTGATGTCTTCTGTCTTGACTTCCCAACGGCTGACGCCACGAAATACATTATTGCGCAGTTTGTAGGCTATTATAGCAGGATTGTTTTTAAGACTCTCGACGATATCTCCTAAACCAAAACCATAACCACTGCATGAAAAATTATCTTCCTGCCAGACAAATCTGAGGCTGTTTTTGCCCATCTGTCTCGGTTGCACAAGTTTATTTGCTGCCGGACTGATGAATACAGGTTCTTCGTTTCCGATGCCAAAAGGCTGTAACATTTTGTAATATTTCATAAAATTTACTGAATTTAGTTCAGAGGGCTGAATTTTGAAATCAATCCATAGTATTGTCTGTAAATCGGCATGTTTGATATTTTTTTGAATTTCTTTTTCGAACTTTTCAGCAAATTTAGAGTAATTGGCAATTAGCATTGTACAGCCCACGGCACTTTTATGGCCTCCGTAATTTATTAAATATTCTTTGCAACTAGCTAGAATTTCGTTTAAATCTATGCCGATAATCGATCGTCCTGATCCCTTGGCAATCCCATTTTCAAATCGAAATATCAAAGTTGGACGATTATATAACTTCATAATTTTTGTCGCCACCAACCCCAACACTCCAAGATGCCACTCTGCACTGCCAAGTACTAATGAAGTCTTGTTTTTCCTGATTTCGCTGTTAGCTTGAGCCAGTGCTGATTCATATACCAAATTAGCGATATTTTTTCTGCTATTATTGGCATCTTCAAGTTCAGTAGCCAGCTGTATTGCTTCCGACATTGACTGGGTAATAAGAAGCCTAAAGGCGATTTCCGGCTCTCCAACCCTGCCTGCAGCATTGATTTTTGGGCAGATTTTAAAGGCAACATCTTCTGTTGTAGGTATTCCCCCTTCAAATTCAGCTTTGTCCATAAGTGCTTTAATTCCTAGACAGGGAGTTCTGGAAATTATTTCGAGTCCGGCCATGGTCATAACTCTGTTTGGCCCCAATAATGGCACCATATCTGAGATTGTGCCGAGGGCAACCAGGTCAAGATATTGTTTAAGATTTGGTAATACTCTGTCGTCGACTGCCCAATATCCGACATTTTTAAGATGAGTACGGAGTCCCATTGCCAAATAAAAGGCTACTCCTACCCCGGCCAATTGTTTAAATGGAAAACGACACTCCGGCTGCAAAGGATTAAGGATTGCATCTGCTTCAGGTAGTAGCGATTGAGGTTGGTGATGATCTGTGATTATTACAGAAAACCCCAGTTTTTTAGCAATAATCACCTCTAGATTATTTGTAATGCCGCAGTCCACAGTGATAAGAATCGGATTGGTTGCCTGACCGTTGTTATGTTTTTGTATCCGTTCGTGCAGCAGTGTAATTGCTTCCTCATGTAAACCATATCCCTCAGTTAATCTATTGGGTATATAACACTCAACCTGCATACCAAGGGAGCGCAGAAAATGAAATAACAGAGCTGAACCGGTAATCCCGTCAACGTCGTAATCACCATAGATTATGACAGGCTTCCTGGTTTTTTGGCAGGTGATGTCAAGCGCATCAGCCAGCAATTCTACTGCTTTCAGCATGCCTCTCATGAGCATTGGCGATGGCAGATGAGCAAGCACTGGACGCAAGAACGCTTCGACCTCTGAGGGTTCAGTAAAACCTCGTTGATTTAATATTGCGGCAATTTCCAAAGGCATATTCAATGTTTTGGCAATATTGCGGCAGTTTTTTTCATTCCAAGGGCGCTGGCGCCAAATTAACTCAGGGATATTTGTCTTCATAGTTTTTATTAACTTGTAATCTTATTCTATTGATTTTACGTAATATTTGTATTGTAAAAATCTAAAAGTTTTGGTTTATTCCGGTTTCCCCTGAAGCTTAAGGCCAATAATAATATATTGCAGCCAGGAGAGGAGTGTGAAAAAAGCCGTAATAATAATCAGGTATGGTTCAAGATAGCTCAGATTTTTGATATAATCCTGGCCAAGAAAAAAACTGACAGTCAAAAGTTGTACACATGTTGTTATTTTGCTGACAAAGGTTGGCTTAAATTCGATTAGCCTTTTGTTAAACAAAAGAATACCAATGCCACCCATGATAATCACATCTCGACTCACCACCAGAACCGCTAACCAGGCTGGTAAGAAATGCATAGTGGCTAAAGTTACATAAGAGGTTGTAAGCAGCAGTTTGTCGGCAATTGGATCAAGAAAGGAACCAAGTCGAGTTTTTTGATTGAAAAGTCTGGCAATAAAGCCATCAAGGGCATCGCTTATACCAACTATTACAAAAAGAATAAAGGCAGAAGTCATATTGCCTTCAATTAAAAAAATAACTAACAAAGGGATCAGCAGTATCCGGATAAGAGTTATAAGATTGGGAAGATTCATCGTTGCTCGCTCTTCCGCTTTATGACATTAAGAAGTTGTTTATCAAGGAAAATATCTCGTTTTGTTGTTGCGGGTTAAACCAATTGATGCTTTCATCCTTATGAAACCAGGTAAACTGACGTTTTGCATAACGCCTGGTGTCTCGAGCCAGAATGAACGCAGCGTGATCCCAAGACCATTCGCCACTTATAAAGCATAGCAAGTGTCGGTATCCCAATGATTTCATCGATGGTAAATCCGGGGAGTATCCTCTCTCCAGAAGTTTTTGTACTTCTTGCAGGAAGCCCTCTTCAATCATGGTGGTCACACGAGCATTGATGCGCTGATAAAGTTCTTCTCTATCGCAGGTCAGCCCTATTTTCAAGACATTTCGCAGAGGCGGCCCATAGTTATAGCTTTGTTGGTGTTCTGCCCAAGGAATACCGGTAGCATAGAAAATCTCCAGCGCCCGCAGTAATCGATGGGTATCGTTCGGGTGGATTCGTGCAGCACTCTCAGGATCAATGCTCTGTAATTCGGAATACAGAGATGCCCTGCCCTTTTCCGCCAACTGCTGCTGCAACTCTTTTCTCAGTGATTCTTTTACCGGGGGCAGGGAGAATACCCCCTCTAAGAGTCCTTTGAGATATAACCCGGTTCCCCCAACCAGTAATGGGGTTTTGCCGCGCGCTGCAATATTGTTACAGGCCTGTTGTGCGTCCTCTATATATCTGGCCAGATTATACTCTGTATCCGGGTCCACGATATCTATGAGATGATGCTGAACCCTCTGCCTCTCTTCATGAGTAGCTTTAGCTGTGCCGATATCCATGAAGCGATAAATCTGCATGGAGTCGACGCTGACAATTTCACAAGAGAAGGCCTCAGCCATGGCAAGCGAGAGTTTAGTCTTACCTATGCCGGTTGGACCAATGAGCGCAATTATTTTATTATCGATAGCCAGGTTAATAAAATGCATTAAATATATATTCTATTCTATTGTTATTACGATTTATTTATAACAACTATACAATAAGTTATGATCCATTAGTTTTCCTGATAACTAACACTAGAACTATCTTTACAGAAATAATCAACAGGAATCAGAAAAGCGGATGAATTAATGATTGTCCAACAGTCATTGTTCCGGTACATTATTTTTTTTACATTTTTATTAAAACCATACATAATCAATCCTGTAAAAAATATATTAATTATCTTAATTTGATCTCAGCATAACTGCTTGGAGTCATTTAATTTACCAATATTGTCTTGGAGGACAAGAAAGCATGCCTGACAGAATCTATAATTTCAGCCCTGGTCCAGCTACTCTCCCGCAAGAGGTTTTGGTGCAGGCAGCCAAAGACATTGTCAACTATAATGCCATGGGCATTGGTCTGATTGAGATGAGCCATCGCAGCAAGGAGTTCATCGCTATTACTGATGAGGCCGAGTCCTTGATCAGGGAGATCATGAATGTGCCGAACAACTACAAGGTACTCTTCTTGCAGGGTGGCGCCTCTACCCAATTTGCCATGGTACCCATGAATCTGCTTGGACCTGGCAAAACCGCCACCTATCTCAATACGGGAACCTGGGCAACTAACGCCATTAAAGAAGCAAAATTGTTTGGTAATGTTGTGGTGGCCTATTCCAGTGAAAACACCAAATTTGATCGCGTTCCTGCTCCTGGTGAGTATGAAGTGGCTGCTGGTTCTGAATATCTCTATTTTGTCTCTAATAATACAATCTATGGAACCCAGTTTCCCACGTTTCCGGTTACGGATCATATTATGGTCTGCGATATGTCTTCGGACATCATGTCCCGTCCACTGGATGTCAGCCGGTTCGGCATCATCTTTGCCGGAGCCCAGAAAAATATGGGACCGGCCGGTTGTACCGTGGTCATCATCCGCGAGGATCTCCTCGATAAAGCTCCGGCCAATATTCCCACTATGTTAAAATATAAAACCCATGCTGATAAGGGATCGATGTTTAATACTCCCCCTTGTTTCTCCATCTATGCCATCGGTCTGGTATTAAAATGGTTGAAAAAACTAGGTGGTTTAACGGTTATGGAGCGGATGAACCAGGAAAAGGCCGATCTCCTTTACAAAGCTATCGATTCAAGTCTCTTTTATAAGGGGCATGCAAAACCTGAATCACGGTCTTTGATGAATATAACTTACAATCTACCGACACCGGAGCTGGAAGCAAAGTTTGTTAAAGAAGCCACTGCTATTGGTTTAAACGGTTTAAAAGGCCATCGTTCAGTTGGCGGAATCAGGGCTTCCGTTTATAATGCCTTCCCTAAGGAAGGAGTAGTGAAATTGGTAGAATTCATGCAGGAGTTCGAGGCTGGGAACCGTTGACACTTCTCATTTGTTTAAGCCTGACAACCTGATATGCATTATGAGGGCACGATTATCAGGCCGCCGAGTGAGGCGGACAGCATCATCCTGCAGGTAACGGTCGGTTGTTCGTATAATCGTTGTACATTCTGTGGAACATACAAGGATGTTGAGTTCCGGATCAAGGATCAAGAAACTATTGAACAGGATCTTGATTTTGCCGCCCGCTATTGCCGGAAACTTAAACGGGTATTCCTCGCTGATGGGGATGTCCTAAGCCTGCCGCAACCCAAGTTGCTAAACCTTTTCGCACTGATTAAAGAACGTTTGCCCTGGATCAGTCGGATAAGTCTTTACGCTAATGCCAGAAGTCTGCGGGCGAAAAGCGTCGATGACCTTCGGAAACTTAAGAGCAGTGGTCTGGCCCGAATTTATCTGGGGCTTGAGAGCGGCCATGATGCAACCCTGCAAGCCATTCGCAAGGGGGCCGACGCTGCTATCATGATTGCGGCCGGCCGCAAAGCAAGAGAGGCGGAGATATTTCTCTCGGTTACCGTATTGCTGGGTATTGCCGGTAGTTCGTTATCTCAGGAACATGCAAAAGATACCGGTAAGGTCCTCACCGCCATGGAGCCCAACCATATCGGCGTACTTACCCTGATGCTGCTTGAGAACACCCCGCTCTATGAACTCTTTGGGCAAGGAGTTTTCCAACTTCCTGATCAAATGGGGCTTCTAGCCGAACTTTACACCATGGTCGACAATATTCATCTGGATCGAGTCCTTTTTCACAGCAATCATGCCTCTAACTATCTGCCGATTGATTGCCGCCTCTCCCGGGACCGTGAAAAGGTATTGGCAACCATTGCCAACGCCATATCAGGAAACGTACCGCTTGTTCCGGAATTTAGACGGGCACTATAATTATGAACCTTATTGATCTCAAAGATTTGTCACCTTCGATGTTGACCGATTTTGTCCTGCAGTTGGGCCTGCCTAACTATAGGGCTGGTCAGATCTTTGCCTGGCTTTATAAGCATGGTGTTACTGATTTTGCCGAGATGACGAATCTGAAAAAGGAGATTCGGCAGCTACTGGCAGACAAAGCCTGGATCAGCTCACTGCAACCGCAAACAATCGAGACCTCGAAGGACGGCACCATAAAAATTGCCTTTCAATTAGACGACCAAGCTCTAATCGAAAGTGTCCTTATTCCTGAAGGAGATCGAGCAACCCTCTGCATTTCAACCCAAGTCGGCTGTGCGATGGGCTGTGCTTTTTGTCTTACCGGCACTATGGGCTTTAGTCGCAATTTGCGGCCGGCTGAAATCATCAACCAGGTATTGGCTGTAAAAAAAATATTGGCTACCCAGATTGTAACCCCAGAAGAAAATCAGGAAATTCATGAGAAAACCGGCTTGAATAACCTGGTGTTCATGGGCATGGGCGAACCTCTGCTCAATCTTGATAATCTGATAATTGCTCTGGATATCCTGCTCGACCAGCGAGGACTTGATTTTTCCGAACGCCGGATCACCGTATCAACCTGCGGTATTGTGCCAAAAATGCGGGAACTGGGAGAAAGAACCGCCGCAGTAAACCTGGCGGTCTCACTGCATTCGGTAGACGACAGCCTGCGCAGTCAATTGATGCCGGTCAACAAAACTTACCCTGTCGACACCCTGCTTGCCGCCTGCCGTGCCTATCCCCTCCCCCCGCGCCGGCGGATCATGTTCGAATATATTTTAATTGACGGCGTGAACGATTCAGCCGAGGATGCGAAAAAACTTGTCAAAAAGTTAAGGGGCATCCGCTGCAAGATCAACCTGCTGCCTTTTAATGAATCAAAAAATATGCTTTATAAATGTCCTCCGCAGGCAAGGATCGATACCTTTCAACAGATTCTCTGGGATGCCGGGTTTACCGTACTTGTTAGAACGAGTCGGGGTGCGGATATTGGAGCTGCCTGTGGCCAGCTGGTTGTCCGACCAGGCACTAAAACTACTGGCGATTGTTCATCAATATCCGACAACGGTTGATATTCTGACGGGCAAAAGTGTCATCAGGTTGGAGGGTTAAGGCCGTCTCAAAATGCTCCAGAGCTTTTTGATAATCACCCTGCTTAGCATAGAGGATCCCAAGATTGTTGTAGGCCATTGCATAATTCGATTTGAGGCGAATCGCTTCTATATAATGGTTGGCAGCTTCTGTCGGTTTTGCCATTTTTTCATAGACGACTCCCATATTGTAGTGTGCCAAGGCAAATTTGGGATTACTTCTGATCGCTTCTTCATAATGCCCTAGCGCCTCTTCCAGCATCCCTGAACCTTCTAATGCATTCCCTAGGTTGTAGTGGGCCTGATCATAATGCGGATTGATGCGTATCGCCTCTTTGAAATGATAGATGGCTTCATCAATTCTGCCTTTTGCTTTGAGCACTTTTCCGTAATTGTTTTGGGGACGGGCCTTGCCGGAAGATTTTTGCACATTATCCAGCCAGAAAGCCAAATCATCTGCCCAGATCCTGTTTCGTTCATGAGTCCAGCAGGAAAAGCATAGAAAAATCAGAGCAACAATGGAGATTTTTATATACCCATGTTTAAGTATTTTGTCCCCGATTTGCACTAATAGTAGAATAACCAGCATAGACGGCAGATATGTTCGGTGTTCATAAATGATCTCAAGACCGATTACACTTGATTCAATAATGAGATTGACGAAAAACCATATGATACAGAAAGAGGTGAGTTTGTCTCTTGTGGCAATCCTTACGCCATAAATCAGAATGGCTATGATGACCAATAATGATAAAAGCGTACTTGCAGGATTGAGGAGGGAAATTGAAACAGGAAAATCATAATCTACAGTAAGTCTGGCCGGATATGGGAAGATAATCAAGCTGATATAGTGTACCACTACCCGGAGTTCGGTCAGAAGGCGTTGACCAAGGGTGAAATCACGGGTTTTGTAAGAGTCGAGGATAGTTTGCCAAGGGTTTACTCCTAAATATATTATGGAAATTGTGCCAAGCAGCAATATGATTCCGAATATGGGGAGAAGATGGCGTTTTAACCACTGCCTGTCTAGATTCTGAAAAAAATACCATTCGTAAAGGAAGATAAAGAAAGGCAGAAAAACAGTGTTTTCCTTTGAGCCGAAAGCTAGAAGAGCAGCGATACAACTAGCGGCATACAGCCAATATCTGAATGGTAGGTCGGACAACCTTGCCTTGATGTAGAGGAGCAAGGAGATAAGAAAAAACATGGCACCTAAGCTGTTCATCCTCTGAACAATATAGGATACGGATTGAGTCTGGAGCGGGTGGATGAGCCATAGTCCGGTTGTGATAAGAGCAATCAGGTCATTGCTATTGGCCGCCGGGTTTTTCGCCGGTAGAAGATCAAGAGTCGTTTTTAGAAAAAGATAGAGAAATATCCCATTAAGAAGATGGATAATGATATTTGTGATGTGATATCCTGTTGTTGAATAACCGTGGAAAAAATAATTAAGTGCAATGCTGATATTGGATATCGGTCGACTGGCCATCGGACTGTCCAATGCCGCGTGCGCTAAACTGTGGAGGTTAAGTTCTGTGATCCGCACACTGGGATTGCCCAGGATATTGACATCATCATCAAAAAGAAACGGCGCATGCAGTGTTTGCGAGTAGAGGAAGAAAATTAAGGCGGAGAGTAGAAAAAAGGCTATTACGGCATGAATGGTTGCAGGACGATTTGTCATGTTATCCTATTCCCTCAGAAACGCCGAGCTTATTGCAGCTGTTTGCGCGAGTCGATAGGCGAGATTGGAGCTGCCCGGCCCGAAGACAGAGTTTGTCAGCCAATCAGGGGCGAGGAGGCAGGAGACGGAGTAAGGTATCTTTAATGGTGTCAAAATCAAAGGGTTTTTGCAGAATAGCCTTTATATTGTTTTGTGCAAAGGTGTCAGCGTCATCATCATTAAACAGACTGCCGGTGCAGACAATAATTGGGATTTTCTCATTTATTTTTTTAAATATCGGAATCAACTCGACTCCGTTAACATCCGGAAGTGATAAATCCAAAAGTACAAGATCAACCATATCCTTCTGCTCCTGAACGATTTCAATAGCCTTTTTGCCGGTTGTAGCACTTAAGACCGTATATCCTAAGAATTCAAGTAACTCCTTGGTAACATTCTGCACTAACGAATCGTCATCAACAAGTAAAATGGTCGGCATAATGTGTGATCTCGTCAGACTGATAAATGTACAAGTTATGGCCAGACATACTTGTTTATACCATAAATGATTTTCATTAATCCAATAATAAAATGCGGTTTGTCATTCCAGGAAAGACAAACCGCATTTTCTCGCAATACTCAAAATCTGTCATAAACTATGTCTAATTCGATTAGGCAAGGCTCCAGATGTCACCAGCCTGTACAACTCTGCCCTGCTTATTAAAGGCAGCTAGAATTTTTTCAACCTGTTCGGTTGAGATGCCGAGTTCATTGGCAAGAGTGGCACTGGATGTTTGGTTTTTGGCCTTGAGAGATGTCAGTATCCCCTCCTCCATCAATCCCGCCGTAATTCCGGTCGAGAGTTTTTCATCCACTAGACTGGTAATAAATTCTTGGGTAAAAGTGCCGTCTTTGCGGATGGTTTTGGTGACATTGCCGAAACTTACTCGCAGTTTTCGGTTACTGACAAGATTGAGGCCGTTGGCAATTTTTGTTTTTACCGTTGCCGGGTCAAGGCCCTCGGCCTGACCGAGTGGTCCCAGTCTTTTTATAGCAACTGTAAACTCGGTGATCAGTTTGACAAACCTTGGTGCCTCGGCAGCAGAGGCCCACTGAAGATTAAACCGTTCCGGATTTATTCCTGATTCTGCGAGTACCTTTTTTACCAGTGCACTCACTCCCATCGCATCATAATTACCAACCTGGTAATGACATTCGCCGGGTTGTCAGCCACCGGTAAAGATGCCGTCGGCGCCTTCAGCAAAACCTTTCAGTATAAAAGCTGGATCAAGCCGACCGGTGCACATCACCCGGATGGTCCTGAGATTCGGTGGATATTGATAACGGGAAACGCCTGCAGCATCGGCTGCTGCGTAACAACACCAGTTACAGAGAAAGCCCAGTATTTTGGGTTGGAACATATCCTTACTCATTAAATTACTCCTCCTTAAGACTTACCGAATGCCTCGATTTGGGCAATGATCTGATCGTTGGTAAAGCCGCCCATGTTGATGGCAAAGGTCGGACAATGGGAAGCACAGATACCGCAGGCCTTGCATGAAGCGACAATGGTCTCGGCAATTCGTGTTTTGTCAACTTTTTGTATCCGGATGGCCTGATAAGGACATAGACTTTCGCATAAGCCGCAGCCAATACAGAGATCCTTGTTGACATGTGAGACAATCGGTTCAACTGAGACCAATCCCTTGACAAGCGGCATGGCAGCCTTGGCAGCAGCTGCCTGGGCTTGCACAATCACCTCGTCAAGCGGCTTGGGCGAATGGGCAAGCCCGCAGACATATACACCGCTCACGGACAGTTCTACCGGCCGCAGTTTGACATGGGCCTCAAGATAAAATTTGTTTTCATTGATGGGAATCTTGAGCAATTTGCTCATCTCCTCAGTGCCTTCAGGTACAACCCCGACACTTAAGGCCAGTAGATCAGGAGTAATAATCACCTCTTCCTGTAAAATCGGATCGAAGAAAGAGATCGTCACCTTATTGGTCTTACTGGTAATGATCGGTTTTTTCTCCATGGAATAGGGAATAAAAATAACGCCTTGTTCCCGGGCCTGGCGGTACGCGTCCTCGTTAAAGCCGTATGTCCGCATGTCCCGATATAAAACAATAACCTGAGATTTCTTGTTTATTTCTTTGATTTTCAGTGCGTTTTTAACTGCTTGAGTGCAACAGATTTTGCTGCAGTAAGCCAGGTCGTCTCCGCGAGATCCAGCGCACTGCAGCATGACGACGAAATCCAGTGATTTGGCTTTACCGGCCAAACGTTCTTCCAACTCTTGTTGAGTGACCACTCGATTGGAATAGACAATCTCAGAGCCCAGTACCTTGGCAGGCCGATGCTCTTTGCCACCGGTAGCGATAACTACCACCCCGTGATCAATAGTTTGTTCAGTAACTTTTTTGCCCTTTGTGGTTTTAATTACCGAAGAAAAATTACCGACAAAACCATTAATCGCTGCAATTTCACTACTGGTGCAAACATCTATCAATTTGTGATTCTTGACCTGCTCAAGACACTGTTGCAAAAGAACAGCGGGGTCAGATGCTGTTACTGTGTATTTGAGCCGTTTGAGGTTGCCACCGAGCTCGGCATTCTTCTCAACAATGGAGGTGTGAAAGCCTTGCTCGGCCAGATTCAACGCGACAGTCATACCGGCAATGCCCCCGCCAATAACAAGAGCCTTGGGGGTTACCGGCACGGTCTGCTCGGCAAGCGGTTGGATCAAGCGGGCCTTGGCTACACCCATACGGACCAGATCTTTGGACTTTCTGGTGGCCTCTTCCGGCTCATTGGCATGTACCCAGGAACATTGATCCCTGATGTTGACCATCTCAAAAAGGCATCTGTTCAGGCCGGCATCCTTCAATGTCTCCTGAAACAACGGCTCATGAGTACGCGGAGAACAAGCCGCAATCACAATCCGGTTCAGATTATGTTCTTTAATTTTCTGTTTAATCATCTCCTGGGCGTCTTGTGAACAGCTGTAAAGACTTTCGCTGTGGTAAATAACCCCTTCCATATCCTGCAAGGAGGCATCAACAGCGGGAACATCGACAACCCCGGCGATATTAATGCCGCAACGGCAGACAAAAACACCAATCCGTGGCTCTTCATTCTTGCCGAGCTTTTTTTCTTGAGGGTAGTCCTTGACGATATAGCCATCCCCTCGTTGTTTTTGGAGAAGGCCGGCAGCCAGACCTGCTGTAGCACTTGACTGGGTAACGCTTTCGGGGATATCCTTCGGGCCCTGAAAGGCACCTGCCACCAATACGCCCTCTTTTGATGTGGTCAGTGGTGCGAAGGTGCTGGTTTTGCAAAAATCATAGGTGTTGAGATCAAAACCGCAGATCTCAGAAAGCTCTTTGGCGCTGGCTGGTGCATCAAGGCCAACTGAGAGTACCACCATGTCAAAAGGCTCGAACCCGTGTCTGCCTGCAAGAGTGGAGTAGGTAAGTTTGAGCGAGTTGCCCCAGGGCATGACATCCGCCACCCGAGCCCGTACGAATTTAATTCCATATTGCTCCACGGCCCGTTTTTGGGCGGCATCAAAATCCTTGCCCTGAGTACGCATATCCATGTAGTAGATAGTAATATCAAGATCAGGGTCATGTTCCTTGGCAACCATAGCTTCCTTGATTGCATACATACAACATACCGAGGAGCAATATCCATTATTGCAACCAAGATCCCTTGATCCTACACACTGAATAAAGGCGATCCGCTTGGGATGCCGACGGTCTGAAATGCAGCGCACCTCCCCGACAGACGGTCCGGAAGGGTTAAGCAGTCGCTCGAACTCAATACTCGTCACAACATCAGGATGCTTACCATAGCTGAATTTGGCCAGGGTCTCATCAGGAATCCTCCCGAACCCGGGTGCCATAATGACAGCGCCAACCGAGAGCTGACGTTCCTCAGCAGTCTGGCTGAAATCAATAGCATTGCTCCGGCAGGCCGGCACGCATATCTGGCATGTGCCGTGCGTCAGATAGAGGCAGGCTTTGGGATCAATATAGTAAGTAGCCGGTACTGCCTGAGGATAATCGATATGAATGGGCCTGGTCAGGGCCAGTCCTTCATTATACTCATCCACCAGATGTCTGGGGCAGTACTTGGTGCATAGTCCGCAGGCTGTGCATTTTGCCGCATCGATATATCGCGGCCGTATTCTGACTTTGGCCGTAAAACTGCCTGGTTTTCCTTGCAGTGAAAGGAGATCTGCGTTGCATAAGATTTCGATATTGGGAGACCGACCGGCCTCAACCAGTTTTGGTGCAAGTATTCAAAGTGAACAGTCATTAGTCGGGAATGTCTTGTCCAGTTGCGCCATTGCACCGCCTATAGCGGCTGATTTTTCGACCAGATAGCAATGGTATCCCAGGTCTGTCAAATCGAGAGCAGCCTGGACGCCGGCTACCCCGCCACCGACAACCAAAATTGCCCCTGATTGTTTATCTTTTGCCTTTCCCATAATATTCTCCAAACAGTTGTAAAATGTTTTGGCTTGAAAATTAGTTATAAAATATCCACCTTGACCGCGCACAGTTTATATTGCGGGCTCTTTGACAGGCGATCAAGATTGTTTAAGGTGAGGTTATTCACCGGCACTTCAGCAAAGTGGTACGGGATAAATATCGTCCCTTCCTGCGAGCGTTCGGTAATGGTCGCCTTAACCCTGATAGTCCCGCGTCGCGAGGTGATCCTGATCAAGGCCTTTTCTTCGATCCCCAGACGTTTGGCGTCAACAGGATTGACCTCAGCCAAAGCTTCCGGACAAATCTCTTCAATCTCAACCGTCTTCCGGGTCATACTGCCAAAATTGTACTGGGCTACCTCACGACCGGTGGTCAAGATCATGGGGTACTCATCATCCGGCAACTCCTTGGGTGGTGAGTAATGCTCCGGGATAAACAGACCCAAACCTTTGGTAAAACGGCCGACATGCAGGATCGGTGTGCCCGGATGTTCCTTGGTCGGTACCGGCCATTGCAGACTCTCCTTGTCGAGCCGGTCGTATGACATTCCGGCATATTGTGGGAGAAGAGCGCATATTTCGTTAAAGATATCCTGGGCTGAATCATACTTCATGGTGTAGCTCATCTTCTGAGCAAGATCACAGAAGATTTTCCAGTCGGGTTTAGCTTGGCCGGGTGGCGGTAATGCCTTGCGCACCCGTTGCACCCGGCGTTCCGTATTGGTAAAGGTGCCATCTTTTTCGGCAAAACAGGCGGCCGGCAGAACGACATCAGCTTTTTTGGCA
>Ga0156779_1230_pt1 | contig 20216 bp, 31 predicted proteins | sample RifOxyD3_FD_110729 | JGI IMG/M metagenome (GOLD analysis project Ga0156779, IMG submission 110729) | Deltaproteobacteria bacterium RIFOXYD12_FULL_50_9
CCACTGAATAGGGGCAGCGCCACGGAACTTTGGCAAAAGAGAGGCGTGCACATTAATTGCGCCCTGGGGTGGCAAACAAAGAATCCGGCCAGGCAGGATCCTGCCGTAGGCCGTAACAACAAGCAGATCCGGCGAATAACTTTTCAAGGCGTCCAGGAATTCCTGATTCCTGATCTTGGTAGGCTGCAGAACCGGGATGCCGGCCTGTTCAGCCACCACCTTGACCGGTGGCGTTGCCAACTGGCGGCCCCGGCCCTTGGGTCGATCAGGTTGGGTGACGACGCAGACTACTTCTTGGCGATTGGCAAGCAACGCCTGTAGTGTCGGCACTGCAAACTCAGGGGTTCCCATAAAAACGATGCGGTAAGGTTTATTGTCCAAAGCCCCCCCTTTTGCAGTGCGATCTATTGTTGAGCTTCCTCAATCTTATCCTGTTTTTCCTGCAAAATTTTCCGCAGTTTTTTCTTGTACAGCGCCCGCTTCAGAGGACTGATCCGGTCGAGAAACAGCTTGCCTTGCAAGTGATCGAATTCATGCTGGATAACTCGGGCAAACAACTCCTCCGCCTCAAACTCAAGCTTCTTACCATCCAGATCTTGAGCCCGAACCCAAACCTTCCTCCACCTCTTGACATTGGCGCACAACTCAATCACACTCAAGCACCCTTCTTCCTCGACCTCTTCCCCTTCAAAGGCAGTGATCGCCGGATTAATCAAGACAATAAGCTTATTGGCCCGGTCCTTAGGGGTTATATCAATAACCACGACCTGCAAGTGCACTCCGATCTGAGTGGCGGCAAGTCCGACGCCAGGGGCGTTGGCCATGGTTTCCGCCATGTCCGCCACAAGCTTGCACAGTGCATCATCAAACACGGTTACCGGCTCTGCCTGTTTTCGCAGTTCCGGATCAGGATATGTCAAAATCTCTCGAAGCGCCATCTTCTTATGATATCCCACAGATAATCATTTTTAAAAACTAACGAGATAAGAGAACGTAATCATAACATATTCTCCGGATCAACGTCCACCATCAATTTAATCGCCTTGCCCTTGAGAACAGGCGGCAAACCGGCCAACAAACGAGTACACACATCATTTAAAGCCTCAACCTCGATCCCTTTTAATAGAATCTGCCAACGGTATTGACTTCGCAACCTCGTCAATGGTGCCGGCGCCGGCCCCAGAACAATAAGAGAACTTGGTTTTCTGATTAACTTTTTGAGCAAGCCGGCCAAGAGCTCGGCAGCCTCTCGCGTCCGGCCCTCTTCCTCTCCTTCAATCCTGAAATTGATGAGCCGGGCAAAGGGCGGAAAACCCAATTCCCGCCGTAATGACAGTTCCCGGTCGACCATGCCCTGATAGTCATGGGCCTGGGCCGTGACAACGCTATAGTGCTGAGGTTGATGGGTCTGGATAATAACCCGGCCCGGCTTTTCACCCCGACCGGCTCGGCCCGTTACCTGAGCGAGCAACTGAAAAGTCCTTTCACCGGCCCGAAAATCGGGTAAACCTAATGAGGCATCTGCCCAAATTATGCCGACCAGCGTCACATTAGGAAAATGCAGCCCTTTGGCAATCATCTGAGTGCCGATCAAAATATCGATCTGACGCTCCCGCACCGCTTTAAAGATTTTAATATAATAGTTGCGGTCAGTCGCGGTATCCTTGTCCAATCTGGCAATTCTGGCCTTAGGAAAACGTTTTGCAAGTTCATCCTCAACCCTTTCGGTTCCAGACCCAACTCCCACCAGACGACTGGATCGACAATGGGGACAACAGATGTCACTCCGCATCGTCGTACCGCAATAATGGCAAGCAAGTTCTCTTCTTCCCTGATGCAGGGTCATTGTCACGCTGCACTGCCGGCACTGTACGGACTTGCCACAATCCTGGCAGAGCATGAAGTTAGAAAACCCGCGGCGATTTAGAAAAATCAGGACCTGGTCCCCTGCCGCCAATGTCTCCTTTATCCCGTTGACCAGATCATTTGAAAAAAGCGGCGGGGCTCCGGAAACAGTGGGTATTTTTTTCAAATCAATAATTTGCACCTCTGGAAGAGGTCTATTTTCAATACGCTTTGTCAGCTCAAGCAACCGATATTTTCCGGTGAGTGCATGATAATAAGTCGTGATGGAAGGGGTGGCGGAACCCAGGATCACCGTCGCCAACGTCTGACTTGCCCGTAATACCGCCAGATCTCTGGCGTTATAGCGTAAACCGTCTTCTTGTTTATAGGCGCCGTCATGTTCTTCGTCGACAATAATCAAACCGATATTATCAAGAGGGGCAAACACGGCAGAACGGGCGCCGATAACAATTAATGCCCTCCCCCGCACCAGTCGCATCCACTGATCATAGCGTTCGCCAACCGATAACCCGCTGTGCAGGATAGCAATCTGATCAGGAAAGCGGGAGTGGAATTGCCCCTCGAGCTGACTTGCCAGTGAGATCTCAGGCACCAGAACAAGCACGCTTTTTTTCTTGGCCAAAGCCATCTCGGCGGCCCGCAGATATACTTCCGTCTTGCCGCTACCGGTGATCCCGTGCAATAAAAATACCGTAAAGCAATTTGAATCAATTGCCTTTGCAACGGGCACCAGTACCCGAGTCTGCTCATCGGTAAGAGAATCCGGTCTAGGGTTAAAAGTCGGCCTTTCGCCAAAAGGGTCACGATACACCTCGCGCTCCTCCTGCTCGACCAACCCTTTTCCGACAAGCAGCGGTAAAGCTTTGGCGGCTCCCGGGTAAAACCGGGTAAGCTCACGACGACTGATCCACTCCTCAGCAGAACCAAATGCAATCTCTGCTATTGCCGCCAGGGTTTTTGTCTCGGAACGAAGCGGCTTATAAGCGCTATCAAGGGGATGACGACAAATTCTGATACATTTCTCTTTCCTTAGCTTGATCCTGTCCCCGGAAACCTTGGTAACCAGTTCTACCAGTCCGTCCTGCTGCCACAGCTCCAATATATGTCTACCCTTACCACTCCAAACTGATTTGGTTTCGGCTGGAGTAAGTTTTCCTTGCAAAACAAGCTTTTTTTGCCATGGTTCAAAATCGGGATTAACTGGAAAGTCCTTTTTTTTTGTGGTCACAAAAACCTGGCGGATACTTCGAGGTGTCAAACCACCGGGCAGAGCGGTTTTAATTACTTCGCCAAGCGGATACTTATAATATCCGGAGATCCAACGATAAAAACGGATCATGTTTTTATGAAAAAGCGGCTCAGTATCAAGAACATCGATTATACGTTTGACAATAACTTCGGCAGGAAGATCTGCAACGGGGCCGAGCAGATAGCCGGTAATCTGACGATTACCAAGCGGCACTAAGACACGCATTCCAGGTAAAAGATCAATAACGATATCTTCCGGGGCGGCATAGGTGAGAGGGTGATCAAGAGGGGCAGCAACAGCTACTTCAAACAACTGCATAAAAACCTTGCTCTCCAAATGACCTTATAATACAGAGTTATCCGAAATGATCGATCTAAGGGAAAATACGTAAAAAAACAAGCAGTAACTAAGCTGTTAAACTGTTTAAACTATAAACTCAACACTCCAGGCAAACCTGTTTGATATAATCCCGAAAATCATCTGCTAAAACAGGATGCCGGAGAGCAAAAGCGACAATGGCCTTGAGATAACCAAGCTTATCACCAGCATCAAAACGTGTTCCTTCAAACTCATAGGCATACATAGTCCTCTTCTTGGAAAGAGCTAACAAAGCATCAGTCAGCTGAATTTCACCGCCATGTCCCGGGGTGGTCCGGCCAAGAAGATCGAATATGTCAGGCTGCAAAATATACCTGCCAATAATTGCTAAATCTGAATCAGTAGTGCCTGGCGCAGGCTTTTCCATCATTCGATCAACCCGATACACCCGTCCCTCAATCGACTCTCCTTCGACAATCCCGTATTGAAAGGTCTGATCCTTAGGGACCTTTTGCACCGCGATAATCGATTCACCGTATTTCTCAAATAATTCCAGCATTTGCAATGAACATGGTTTGTCATTTAATACTAAGTCATCACCAAGAAGTACCATGAAAGGTTCATTTCCAACAACATTTCTGGCAGTCCAGATAGCATGACCAAGGCCGAGCGGTTTCTTTTGACGAATTGAAACGATATCGATAAGATTTGAGATGTGTCGCATCTCTTCGCAAAGTTTGCTCTTTTGCTTTTTTTCAAGAATAGTGTCTAACTCAAAATCATAATCAAAATGATTTTCAATTGCTGACTTGCCTTCACTGGTAATAAATATTATCTCTTCAATCCCGGAAGCCACAACTTCTTCAACTATATACTGAATAGTCGGACGATCGACAATGGTAAGCATCTCCTTAGGAATTGCCTTGCTGGCCGGCAAAAAACGTGTTCCTAATCCCGCTACTGGAATGACGGCCTTACGGATCTTCATATATCCCCTTTTATTTAATAAAAAATGTACCAGTATAGTTATAGATGTTTAACCAGTTGACTAGGTTGCTTAACCTAGTAAAACTGATTAAGCCGCTTTTAGAAAGATGTTATCCGGGCAAATAAGCAAAAAAAAAGCTGAGATAATGTTACCATCATCTCAGCTTGAAAAAAAACAAAAAAAACATCAATTAGGCTTTTCTTCAGCTTTATCTTCCCGATAATTAACAAGTTCCAGAATTGCCATTTGCGCTGCATCACCGATACGATTTCCAGTACGAATAATACGGGTGTAGCCACCAGCTCTATTCATATATTCATCACGGATTTGACTAAAAAGTTTAGCAACTATCTTCTCATCACGAATAGTTGACAGGGCCTGTCTTCTTGAGTGCAGATCCCCGCGCTTGGCTAGGGTAATCATCTGATCTGCTACCCGTCTGACCTCTTTGGCCTTCGGTGCAGTAGTAACTATCCTCTCATGCTCCAGCAAAGATGTTACCATATTTCGAACCATTGCCAGACGATGTGAAGTAGTGCGTCCAAGTCTCTTCCCGGCTTTCCCGTGCCTCATATCATATCCTCACAAAAACTATAAATTTTCTTCTACTGGAGCGATGTTATCTGTCTCTGGAGGATCCCACGCATCTAACTTCATTCCCAAGGAAAGTCCCATCTCAGACAACAATTGTTTGATTTCATTAAGAGACTTTCTACCAAAATTCTTGGTCTTAAGCATTTCCGCTTCTGTCTTCCTAACGAGTTCACCAATAAACCGAATATTAGCGTTTCGCAAACAATTAGCAGATCGGACAGACAATTCAAGATCATCAACACTCCGGTGCAGATTTACATTGATCGGAGTTGATTCACTATTATCAGACTTATCTATTTCAGGCTCAGCATAACCTTCATCGAAATTGATGAAAACATTTAACTGTTCCTTCATTATCTTGGCTGCAAAAGCAAGTGCATCTTCAGGGCGTACACTTCCATCAGTCTCAATTTCAAGAGTAAGTTTATCATAATCGGTTTGCTGACCGACACGAGCTTGACTGACCAGACATTTAACTCTTCGAATTGGTGAAAAAATTGCGTCTATTGGGATTACACCAATTACCTGATCTTCCGTCTTATTCTTTTCGGCTGGTGAGTAGCCTTTACCCCATTCGACTTTTAATTCAGCTACAAACGCTCCATCGCCGGTAATAGTACAGATATGTTTTTCAGGATTCATCACCTCGACGCTGGAGTCGCAAATAATGTCCCCGGCAAACACCATACCTTTCTCTTTTTTCTCTATCCGGATAATCTTTGAATCAGCAGAATTAAGCTTTAAGCGAACTTCCTTAAAGTTCAGTATAATCTCTGTAACATCCTCAAGAATACCTGAGAGCGTTGAAAATTCATGTAAGCCGCCTTCAATTTTTACTGATGTAATAGCTACACCTTGTATCGATGACAAAAGTATGCGTCGAAGGCTGTTACCAATAGTCGTTGCGAATCCACGTTCGAGAGGTTGACAAATAAATTTACCATATGTGCTTGAATGGTTTTCTTTGTCTATCTCGACATGCTCAGGAAAAATAAGCTCATGCCAATTCCTGTAACATGGATTTGTTTCCAATGGTTTTAAATGCGTTTTATCCATCGGTATCCTATTTTTTTGATGAAATTAAAAATTCATCAGGATTTAAAACCTAATTTGTTTGTAACTCGCAGAAATACATTTAACATATATTCTGATAGTGAGTTATTTAGAGTATAGCTCTACAATCAACTGTTCCTGAATTGGCATTGAAATCTCCTGCCGATCCGGTAAAACCTTCACAACCCCTTTGAAATTATCTCTGTCTAATTCGAGCCAACTAGGAACACCACGTCGAACTACGGCATCAAGGCTCTCGTTAATTGAGGAATTCTGTCTGCTTTTTTCCTTAACAGTGATGACATCATTAATCAGGACTGTATAAGATGGGATATTAACCTTTTTCCCATTAACCAATATATGATTATGCCTTACAATTTGTCTTGCTTGACTCCTGGAGCTAGCAAAACCTAATCGAAAAAGAGTGTTATCAAGTCTTCTTTCAAGAAGAACTAATAGATATTCACCTGTTACGGCTTTAGCTTTTTCAGCATTTTCAAAACATCTTCTGAATTGTCCTTCGAGCATTCCATAAATACGTCTTACTTTCTGCTTTTCCCTGAGCTGAATGGCATAGTCCGATACTTTTCGTATTCTGGCCTGACCATGTTGTCCAGGTGGAAATGCTCTTCTTTCAAAAGAACATTTATCAGAATAACATCTGTCGCCCTTAAGATACAATTTCAATTTTTCCCGTCTGCATTGACGACAGACAGCACCACTATATCTGGCCAATTTCAATCCTCCATCCAATATATACGCTTATGCTAAAAAATTCCAAATTACACCCTTCTCCTTTTAGGAGGCTTGCAACCATTGTGCGGTATTGGGGTAATATCACAAATAGAACTTACATCAAAACCAGCTACTTGAAGGGCACGGATGGCTGCATCGCGACCAGGGCCAGGCCCTTTAACTCGCACCTCAACCTTACGCATACCATTCTCAATTGCTTTTTTGGCCGCTATATCTACCGCACTCTGTGCTGCAAAAGGGGTACTTTTTCTCGACCCTTTGAAGCCAAGGCATCCAGCGCTTGCCCAAGACAATACATTCCCTTGCTTATCAGAAATTGTAACAATGGTATTGTTAAAAGTAGATCTTATATTAACAATTCCTTCAGGAATGTTTTTCTTTTCTTTACGTTTTACTCGCTTAACTTTTGGCCCAGCCATTTATCCTGCCCTCACAACCGGTCTTTACCGGAATACAATTATTTCTTCTTCACGCCTGCCCCACGTCGAGGTCCTTTTCGTGTTCTTGCATTAGTATGCGTTCGTTGTCCTCGACACGGCAATCCTTTACGATGCCTAAGACCTCGATAACACCCCAAATCCATTAATCTTTTTATATCCATTGCCACTTCACGACGACGGTCGCCTTCGACAACGAACTGATCATCTAACACCTTTCTGATATTGGCAATATCAGTATCAGTAACAGCATCACTGCTAGTATTGAAGGGAAGGTTTACCTGCTCCAATATTCGACGAGCAGATGCCCTCCCGATGCCATGGATATAAGTCAGGGCAATTTCCATATGTTTATTTTTAGGTAAATCTACACCAGCAATACGTGCCAAGGTTTCCTCCCTTACTATTTAATCTGAAGAATTAAATTTCTCGAATTATCCTTGTCGCTGTTTATGTTTTTTCAGTTTACAAGAAACTCGGACAACACCCTTACGCTTGAACACACGACAATCACTGCAAAACTTTTTAACTGAGGCTCTAACTTTCATTATCTTTACCCATAACTATTAGTTATTTTTTTTCATTGCGTTGATTTTTCGCCCTAAATGTCACACGTCCCCGAGTTAAATCATAAGGAGATAATTCAACAGTTACCCGGTCGCCAGGAAGAATCTTAATAAAATGCATCCGCATCTTCCCAGAGATGTGGGCAAGAACCTTGTGTCCATTATCAAGCTCTACGCGGAACATGGCATTTGGAAGCGGCTCTATAATTGTACCTTCAACTTGAATAGCCTCTTCTTTAGGCATGTTCTTTATATTTCCTCTTTCACTTCTCAACTACTTAAAAAAGTTCTGTATACGATTTTTGAAAAAAGGCATAATACCTTATTTCATTCAACATACTCAAGCTATTTTTACGTAAAGACCAATTATGTCTCAATGTAAACGTTCACTTAATATAATTGGGTCACTATCAGTCACCACAACAGAGTGTTCAAAATGCGCTGATGGTGACTGATCTAAAGTCACTACTGTCCACCCATCACTTAAAACCTCTACTTCATATGCTCCGGCGTTAACCATTGGTTCTATAGCGAGTACCATTCCGGGAAGTAATTTGGGAGTTCTCTCTTTCCGACTAAAATTTGGAATTTCTGGTGATTCGTGTAATTGAGCACCTATTCCATGGCCAACAAATTGTCTAACTACTGAGAAATTATGTTGCTCAACATACTCTTGAACCGCTTTAGATATATCATTGATCCTATTCCCTGTTCGGACTTGGGCTATACCTCTATCAAGGGCTTCTCGGGTAACTCTTATAAGCTCGTTTTTTTCATTACTAACTCGGCCAATCGGGACGGTTATGGCTGAATCACCGTAATAACCTTTATATTTGACCCCAAAGTCAATACTTACAATATCGCCATCCTTCAACTTGATCTTATGAGAAGGTATTCCATGAACTACCTGCTCATTCACAGAAACACATAAACTTCGAGGATATCCTCGATATCCCTTAAAAGCAGGAACCCCACCCTTTTCAAGGGTAAATTGCTCTGCCATGCGATCAAGTTCCCAGGTTGTCATCCCAGGAACCATATTCATTTCAAGCATTGCCAAAGTAGACGCTACAATTTGATTGGCTTGCCGAAGAATATCAATCTCGGCATGAGTTTTCAAAATAATTGCTTTTCCCATCAACAATTATCCTGAATCAACGACGGCCTTTTATTCTTCCGGTTTTAAGGAATCCATCATAATTACGCATTATTGTATGCGATTCAATCTGTGATAATGTATCAATGGCAACGCCAACAACAATTAATAAGGCGGTCCCCCCGAAATAGAAAGGGACATGTAGTTTACTCACTAAAAGGGTAGGTAGAATGCAGACAGTACTGATATAAATTGCACCAATTACCGTTATCCTTATCATAATACTATCAATAAACTCTGCAGTTTTCTTTCCCGGCCTAACTCCAGGAATAAATCCACCATTCTTTTTCAAATTCTCAGCCACATCAACTGGATTAAAGGTTACCGCAGTATAAAAAAAACAGAAAAACACGATCAATCCAACATACATAATAGTATGAGGTATACTTCCCCACTGTAATGCAGCTGAAAAACGTTGGACCCAATCAATCTTGATAAACTGTCCTATCGTAGCTGGAAACATCATTATCGAAGAGGCAAAAATTGGGGGAATAACACCTGCCATGTTAATTTTCAATGGAAGATGGGATTGCTGGCCACCATACAGTTGTCGGCCAATCATCCGCTTAGCATACTGAATTGGAATGCGTCGTTGAGCCGTCTCGAAATAAATTATAATTGCAACGACCGCTGCCATCATAAGCAGTAAAAGTGGTAGAAGAATTAACTGCATTTCGCCAACACTTACCATCTTTATGGTCTTAGCAATGGCGGAAGGCATGCGCGCAACGATCCCGGCAAATATTATCAAAGAGATACCATTACCAATCCCACGCTCAGTCATCTGCTCACCCAACCACATAATAAAAGCGGTTCCTGAGGTCAATGTAAGAATGGTCATCAAGCGAAATCCCCATCCGGGAACCATGACAATCATTTCACCACCGGTCGGTGCAGCCATACTCTCTAAACCAATACTGATAAACAATCCTTGAATTATACTTAAACCGACTGTGGCATAGCGGGTATATTGGGTTATTTTCCGACGCCCGGCTTCACCTTCTTTGGATAATGCTTCAAGTTGCGGAATTACAACTGTCAATAGTTGGAAGATAATGGAAGCGCTGATATATGGCATTATGCCAAGCGCAAAAATCGAAAAATTCTCAAGAGCACCACCTGAAAACATGTTGAACATGTCAAAAAGTGTTCCTGCATTTTTTTGAAAAAAAGCGGCTAACTCCACTCCATTTATCCCGGGTGTCGGTATCTGAACACCCGCACGATAAACGGCGAGCATCATTAGTGAGAAAATAATTCTTCTCCTGAGCTCCGGGATATTAGCCATATTCTGGAAACCGCTTTTCATAAATTATTCCTCAACGGTTCCACCTGCTGCCTTAATCTTGATAACAGCACTTTGGCTGATCTTATCAACTGCTATTGTTAACGACCTGCTAACTTCGCCTTCGCCAAGAATTTTGACAAGTTTATATTTGGTTGCCACCAGACCAGCATCCACCAGCAACTGTCTATCAACTCTTGTTCCTTCAGGAAAACGATCTAATTCCTTAACATTAATCACACCATACTGCAGTTTAAATGGGCTGGTAAATCCACGCTTCGGAAGTCTCCTCTGCAGCGGCATCTGACCACCCTCGAATCCCAATTTAATACCGGATCCAGACCTGGCTTTTTGTCCCTTATGGCCGCGTGTAGCAGTTTTGCCGTGGCCAGATCCTGATCCACGTCCAATCCTTTTTCTCTGTTTCCTTGATCCGGGGCTAGGTGACAAATTACTTAGATTCAACATGACTATTCCTCCACTGAAACCAAATGCTGTACTTTTTTTATCATCCCACGGATCTCTGGAGTATCGATTCTACTGACCGTCTTATTAATTCTTGTCAGTCCAAGACCATAAAGAGTAGCTTTGATTGATTTTTGGTTACCAATCATGCTTTTTTTCAAAGTCACTTTAAGCAGATTTTCCATTTAGAATTTTCCTCTAACTATACCTTTCACAGAATCATATATAATCAATAGAATAAACCTATTAAATACTCTCCGCCCCAACTAATTGCTAGCAACACTAAAACATCATGAACTTCTTTGGAATTCAACTTAAGAGGTCTTTTACAATTTTCGACCTAATGCCGTCGCGATCTGCTCAGCACTTCGTAGACTGCGTAAACCTTGAAGTGTTGCTTTGACTAAATTATGCGGATTATGAGAGCCGATACATTTAGTAAGTATATTTTGTACACCTGCAGCTTCAAGAACAGCACGAACTGCTCCACCAGCTATGACACCCGTACCTTGACTTGCTGGTTTAAGCATAACCAATCCAGCGCCAAACTTACCCATTATCTCGTGTGGAATACTTGTCTCTGTAATCGTAACAGATTTCATATCCTTACGCGCTTTTTCAATACCTTTGCGAATTGCTTCAGGGACCTGATTAGCTTTACCTAAACCATAGCCAACTTTACCCTGACCATCACCGACAACACATATGGCACTGAAATTAAAACGTCTACCGCCTTTGACAACTTTTGCAGTTCTATTGATAAAGACAATTTTTTCAATCAGCTGGTCATCAGCACCTTCATTTCGGAAATTAGCCAAAGCATACCCCCAATAATCTTTTGTTCATTCAACGAGTTAATTATAAATTTACATTCATTGCTAAAACTTAATATAGATTCTAATTAATAATGCATGTACAACTAGTGTTTCGAGAATCTATAAAAATAAACTCTATAATCACTTCAGGTTAATAAACTATTAAAAATCTAGACCGCCTTCTCTGGCACCTTCAGATAAAGACTTTACTCTACCATGATAGATATATCCACCCCGATCGAAGACTACTTTACATATACCTTTTTGCTTGGCAATCTCAGCTAAAAGTAGACCAACCTTTTGCGCTTTAACAATCTTGCCCTTAAGATCTGCCCCACTAATATCTTTATGCAGTGAAGATACTGCTGCCAATGTATGCCCGGTAACATCATCAATTATTTGGGCATATATATGTTTCGTACTCTTAAATACACGAAGTCTAGGCCTTTCAGGAGTTCCTGAAATATTTTTTCTGATTCGCCTGATACGTTTTTGACGTGCAATTACACTATTAACTGTTCTAGCCATGTTTCAACCTATAAAAATTTGAGGGGAAAATACTATTTTCCTGACGACTTACCTACTTTTCTCGTAATATGTTCTCCATCGTAACGAATCCCCTTGCCTTTATATGGCTCAGGTTTACGAATATCACGTATACGAGCTGCAGTAAGCCCCAACAACTCCTTATCTATCCCTTCTAAAACAATACTAGTTTTCTCAACTACTGCCTTAATGCCATCAGGAAGTAAAAACGGAACAGCCTTTGAATATCCGACATTTAAAGTAAGCAAAGCGCCTGCAATTTCAGCTCGATAACCAACACCTTCAATTATCAAAGATTTCTTAAACCCATTAACTACACCAGTAATCATATTATTGACTAATGTATGAGTAAGACCTGTATATGCATCATCTTTTTTGGTTAATCCTTGGGTAGAGACCCTAAGGGTGCCGTCTGTTTCGGTCAAATTCACATCATGTCGAATTTGCCTTTCAAGAGTTCCTCGGGGACCAGACACCTTAACAAAGGTGCCAACAATATCAACCTTGACCCCTTTCGGAATGGATATAATTTTTTTACCAATCCTTGACATATCAAACTCCACAATATTGAAAAAACCTTAATGTTAAATCACCAAACATCACAGATCAACTCACCACCGACACCATTTTTTTGTGCTTCACGAGTTGAGAGCATCCCCTTAGATGTGGAAATAATTGAGATTCCAAAACCACTCATAACTTTTGGTATCTCATCTGCTTTCACATAGACTCGACAACCGGGGCTGCTTACTCGTTTAATGCCTGTGATGACTCCCTGCTTATTCTGATCATATTTAAGATCGAGGCGAATCACACCTTGTTTATTGTTTCCTTTAATGATATGAAAATCGCTAATATACCCTTCACTTTTTAGAATCTTAGCTATGTCTACTTTTAAATTCGACAGTGGTATATCAACACTTTCAAATCGCACTAGACCTGCGTTTCGAATCCTAGTCAGCATGTCTGCAATTGGATCACTCATTGACATTACAATTACTCCTAATAACTTATTGAATAAATGTTTTAAAAATCTTTAAGATCTAAACTATTCAATAAAAAAATTAATTACCAACTAGATTTGGTGACTCCGGTAACTTCACCGCGAGACGCAAGCTTTCGGAAACATATCCTACACATTCCAAATTTTCTAAGGTATGCCCTTGGCCTGCCACAAAAAGGACATCTATTATAACTTCTAACCTTAAACTTTGGTTTTCGCTGACTTTTTACAATCAATGATGTCTTAGCCAAACTGATCCTCCTTGGCCTGATAATAATTAATCGTTATTTTTTGAAAGGCATTCCAAGTGCTTTTAATAAAAATAACCCTTCACCATCTGTTTTAGCTGTTGTAACGATTGTAATATTAAAGCCCTTTATTTTATCAATTTTATCATAATCAATTTCTGGAAAAATTATATGCTCTTTAATGCCCATCGAGAAATTGCCCTTCCCATCAAAACCTTTAGATGAGACTCCTCTAAAATCTCGTACTCTAGGGAGTGCCACATGTAGCAATTTGTTTAAAAAATTATACATAATTTCTTTACGCAATGTTACTGAACAACCAATAGGAATTCCCTGGCGCAACTTAAAACCTGCTATAGACTTCTTTGATTTATTAATAATTGTCTTCTGTCCAGCAATCATTGATAATTCATTTGAGGCAGAATCAACAATTTTTGGATTTTGAACTGCTTCACCTAATCCCATATTTAAGACAATTTTCTCTATCATTGGGACTTGCATCAAATTGGTATAACCAAATTCTTGCATCAATTGAGGAACACATTCTTTTTGATAAAATTCTTTTAGACCTGGCATTAATTCCTCCTACAAAAAACGTCAGTAATGATTAAGCCTTAGGTTCGACAGCTTCACCACATTTTTTACAAATTCGAACCTTATTGCCATCATCGAGTTTCTTTTTTCCGATACGAACTGTTGAAGTACATTTCGGGCATATCAGCATTACATTAGAAACATGGAAGAAAGCCTCTTTTTCAACAATTCCGCCTTGTTGATTTTTATTGGAAGGTTTTGTGTGTCGCTTAATAATATTAACTTTTTCAACTACTATCTGTTTGACGTCACGATTCACACGGATAACCTTACCGACTCTTCCCTTGTCTTTTCCAGTAATTACCTCAACCTTATCATTAACTTTAATACTAGTATTCAAACCCATCATATCTACCCTTTTTTTGTACTTCTTGTGTAAAATAATTATTTCTTATTATATGTTATGATTAAAGAGTGAAATGTATTACAAAACCTCAGGGGCCAGAGAAATTATCTTCATATATCCTCTTGAACGAAGTTCTCTTGCTACCGGGCCAAAAATACGTGTTCCAATGGGTTCACCAGAACCACTTAACAATACGGCAGAGTTATCATCGAACCTGACAAAAGTATCGTCGATTCGCCGAATCTCTTTCTTTGTCCTCACTATTACAGCACGCAGCACATCACCTTTTTTAACTTTAGCGTTTGGAATAGCTTCCTTTACAGTTACTACAATGACGTCTCCAATCTTGGCATATCGTCGTCGCGTACCACCTAAAACTCTAATACATAGAACTTTCTTGGCACCAGAATTATCTGCTACATTTAGTGTACTTTCAGTTTGAATCATATTATCTCCAAGTAAAACCTTGATTCATTTGGTTTTATCACATAAAAAAACTTATCAAAAAACAAATCGGCTGTTGCTACGATTCTATTTACTATAAAAAAAGCGTTACATTTGATCCGAAATACAAAGTGTTGTTCAGCTTACTTTCTCAAGAATTGCACGTAATCGCCAACGTTTCATTTTGCTAAGTGGACGGCACTCTTCTATAAGAACTCGATCGCCAATACTACAACTATTTTCTGGATCATCAGCAATATATTTAACATTCTGCTTGATAAACTTACCATAGAGTTTATGGGCAACGAGTCTTTCGGATTTTACAACAATACTTTTTTCCATCCTATCGCTTGTTACAATCCCAACTCTCGATTTTTTTGTTTTCTTTTCAGTCATACCTGCCTCTGTTAAGTAAATAAATCATTACTATCAACAACATTACTTGTTAAATGAAATTATAACTTTCAGTTAATTAGAAAGTTTCTCTTTCAGTATTGTCTTTACTTTAGCGATATCTTTTTTTAATAATCTAATTTTAGATGTATTTTCTAGAGGACGTATGCTGTGCTGAAATTTAATTCGAAACAACTCCTCAGACAGTTCTCTAACTTTAGCCGATAGAGCATCTTGACTTAATTCTCTAATTTCTTTGACTTTCATAATGTTGTCTCTAAGGATATTATCTTTGTCGCAAATGGCAACTTATTGCCTGCCAATATAAGAGCTTTTTTAGCTAGAGCCTCATCAACCCCATCAATTTCATAAAGTATTCGGCCTGGCAATATTGATGCTACCCATAATTCCGGGGTGCCTTTACCTTTTCCCATGCGGGTTTCAGCTGCCTTTTTTGTTATTGGCTTATCAGGAAAAACCCTGATCCACATCTGCCCACCACGTTTAACGGTTCTGTTAATTGCTATACGAGCAGCCTCAATCTGTTGAGCTGTCATCCACCCGCATTCGATGGCCTTAAGGGCATAAGTACCAAATACAAGGGTTGAACCGCGATATGCCAACCCTCTCCTTTGGCCTTTGAACTGTTTTCTATGTTTAACTTTTTTGGGGCTTAGCATCTGTATACCTTAGTAATGATTTCAGTTAATTCTAAAAACCACTATTTATTTATTGGAATCACTGCTCAATGTCAGAATCTGAAAGTATTTCACCTTTAAAAATCCAAACCTTAACTCCAATAATCCCATATGTTGTTTGGGCTTCGGCAAAGCCATAATCAATATCTGCGCGAAGGGTATGAAGGGGAACCCTACCTTCCCTATACCATTCAGTACGAGACATCTCTGCTCCACCTAAACGACCCGAGCAAGAGATCTTGATACCTTTGGCGCCAAATTTCAAAGCAACATTGACTGACTTTTTCATCGCTCTTCGAAATGCAATTCTTCTTACTAACTGCATAGCAATACTTTCAGCCACAAGTTGTGCATCTGCTTCAGGTCTTCGAACTTCCTGTATATCAAGGTGGCACTCTCGCTTAGTCAGCTTATCAAGGTCCGTCTTCAGTGCTTCAATTTCGGTTCCTTTTTTGCCGATAACAATACCTGGGCGAGCCGTATGGAGCTTAATTCTAATTTTATCTCCAGTTCTTGCAATTTTAATTTTTGAAATTCCTGCATGATTAAGACGATCTTTTATATATTTTCTAATCTTCTGATCTTCTGACAGAAATTTTGCATAATCACGTCCTGCATACCAGATGGATTCCCATGTCCTTACAATGTTTAAACGCAAGCCTATTGGATTTACTTTCTGGCCCAAAATCATCCTCCATCAAATACTAGTAATTAAAAATTAAAATCAAGATTATTTAAATAACAGTCAAAAACTATAATTCATTCGACTCGATCAAACATAAAAAATAATTGTTATTGTTCTTCAAGTACAACAGTGATATGAGCAGTGCGTTTAAGAACACGAGTAGCCCGGCCCATAGACCTTGCCCTTATTCTTTTCAGCATAGGACCACCGTCAATTACAATCTTTTTAATATAAAGTGTATCAACATCAATAGCTTCATTTTGGCTAGCATTGGCCACCGCTGATTCAACTACCTTACGTAACAGGTGAGCCCCTTTCTTTGGCATAAATCTTAATGTATTGATTGCATCGCCTACTTCTTTTCCCCTTACAAGATCAGCTACCAGCCGTGCTTTTCGAGGACAAATTCTGATATATCTTGCTAATGATTTAGCTTCCATAATGCCAATACTCCTTTACTGTAGCTTCAAAAGGTAACGCAAATTCCAATTATTCTTTAATTATTTTTTGCTACTGGCATGACCATAAAATGTACGAGTCGGCGCAAATTCACCCAGTTTATGACCTACCATGTTTTCAGTTACGAATACAGGAACAAATTTTTTGCCATTATGGACAGCAAAGGTCAAACCAACCATCTCTGGAATAACATCAGAACGCCGGGACCAAGTTTTAATAACTTTTCGCGAACTTGTCTCTTTTGCTTCCATGGTCTTTTTCATCAAATGAACATCAATAAACGGACCTTTTTTAACAGATCGTCCCATCTTGTACGCTCCTACAGATTATGACCTTTTCTTAATTATATCCTTATCGGATTGTTTTTTCTTTCTTGTTTTATAACCCTTTGAAGGAATACCCCATGGTGAACAAGGATGCCTGCCTCCTGAGCTCTTACCCTCACCACCACCCATCGGATGATCGATAGGATTCATGGCAACTCCGCGCACTGTTGGGCGTTTTCCGAGCCATCGATTTCTACCTGCTTTACCAAGTTTTTGGCTCTCATGTTCAATATTACCTATCTGCCCAATACATGCGCGGCAATTTCTATGAAAACGTCTTACCTCTCCCGAAGGTAATTTAACTAGAACGTGATCACTCTCTTTGGCCATTAGTTGAGCTGCTGCGCCGGCACTACGTACTAATTGTGCACCTTTACCGATCCGCATCTCAATATTATGAATAATGGAACCTAAAGGGATATTGCCCATCATCAAACAATTACCGAGCTTAATATCAACAGAATCACCTGATTGAACAATATCACCAACTTTAATTCCATGTGGCGACAGGATATAACTCTTTTCACCATCTACATAAAACAGTAAAGCAATATTTGCAGATCTATTAGGATCGTATTCTATAGCCGCAACCTTAGCTGGGATATTCACCTTATCCCTTGTAAAATCAATGACTCGATACTTGCGCTTATGACCACCACCAAGATGCCAAGCTGTAACTCGGCCATTATTATTTCGCCCTCCACTACTTTGAAGGGTTTGCACTAAGGCCTTCTCTGGACGTTTTTTACTCAGATCGGGATTGACCACGCTTACAAGCGATCGCTTTCCCGGAGATGTTGGTTTGTATGTTTTAATTGCCATTTGTATCCCCAAACACGCTACATATTCATAATTATCGGTATAATTACTACCAATCCGATAAAACCATACCTACATCACAGACCAGATAGAAAATCTATCTTATGACCTTCAGCAAGTGAAACTACTGCTTTTTTATAGTCTGATGTCAATCCGGTATGACGTCCAACTCTTTTATTCTTACCTGGAATATTTAAAGTACGAACTTTAGTAACTTTTACTTTAAATAGTGTTTCTACCGCACTCTTTATTTCTAATTTATTCGCTCTATTATCAACCTTGATAACCAGCTGGTTGTTTGTTTCCTGGAGCTTCATACCCTTTTCAGTAAGACAAGGTTTCTTGATAACTTTATTTAGGTCATTCATGCTAATAACCTCTCTTCAAGCTGCGACAAGCAAGGCTGCAGCAAAACTAAATTTTTATGGAGCATAACGTCATAAACATTCAAACCTGATGTAGGAATTACCTTTATGCCTGGAATATTTCTGGATGATTTTAGCAAATCATTATTTTCGTCAGGTGTAACAATTAGGGCATTTTGAATTTGAAATGAATTCATTACATTCATAAACTTTTTTGTCTTGATCTCTTCTAACTGAAAATCATTTAAGACAATCATATTTTTCTCTTCAAAACGAGCACTTAAGGCCATTCTTAAACCTAATTTTCGTACCTTCTTGGGTAGGGAATAGCTATATGATCTTGGCTTTGGTCCGAATGATACGCCACCACCCCTCCAAAGAGGAGAACGCTTATCACCAGATCGTGCTCGTCCTGTGCCCTTTTGCCGCCAAGGTTTTTTGTTGCTGCCACTAACTTCAGCTTTTGTTTTTGTTGATGCTGTACCGGATCTACGATTAGCAAGTTGCATCAAAACAATCTCATGAATAATGTGTGGGTTGATTTCCACACAAAAAAGTTCATCATTTAATTGGACTTCGCCAACTTTTTCTTTATTTATATTATATAATTCTGTAACAGCCATGATTTTACACCCCCAATTCAAAAGGTAATCTGTTATCCACTTTATTTAGCGAAAATTTGTAGTAATCCACCCTCAGAACCAGGTACACAACCCTTTACTATCAGTACATTATCTTCCGTACGAATATCTACAATAATCAAATTCTTTTTGGTTATCCGTTGATCTCCCATATGTCCAGGGAGTTTCCTACCCTTAACTACTCTACTGGGCCATGCACTGCTTCCAATAGATCCAGGAGCTCTGTGAAACATAGATCCATGCGTCTTTCCACCGCCTTTAAAACCATGGCGTTTCATTACTCCTTGAAAGCCTCTTCCTTTGGTAATGCCACTGATATCCACCAAATCGCCTATCTTAAAGAGATCGCTTATAATCATCTCCTGGCCAATCTCATAGAGATTCGGATCTTCTACTCTAAATTCTCTGATATGATAAAATCCGCCCTTTCCAGACCCTTTTATGTGACCAGCCTCAGGCTTAGTCAGCCTAGATTCCTTCTTACTGTCGAATCCAATCTGAAGTGCGTTGTAGCCTTCTTTTACGTTTGTTTTTTTCTGTAGAACAACGCAAGGGCCTGCCTGAATTACTGTTACACCCACAGCGGTACCCTCAACCGTATATAAACGGGTCATCCCAATTTTCTTTCCGAGCAAACCTTTTGTCTTAGGCATTCTTCTTACCCATTTATTAACTTGAAATTAAACTCACAGAAAAAACAACCTTACAACATGCTTTAAATTATGAGCAAATTCAAGCTAATCATTATAATTTAATTTCTACATCCACTCCGGCAGACAATTCTAGCTTCATTAATGCATCAATTGTTTGCTGGGTAGGTTCTAAAATATCAAGAAGTCTTCGATGTGTTCTCATCTCAAACTGCTCTCTTGATTTTTTATCCACATGAGGTGATCGAAGCACACAATATTTATTAATTGTTGTTGGCAATGGAATAGGGCCAGCTACTGTTGCCCCGGTTCGCTTAGCAGTTTCAACAATCTCGATTGTTGATTGATCAAGAAGCTTATGATCATATCCTTTTAAACGAATTCGTATTTTTTGAGTCGGCATCATAATGGTATCACCCCTTATTCAATAATCTCATTAATAACGCCAGCG
>Ga0156779_1241_pt1 | contig 16211 bp, 13 predicted proteins | sample RifOxyD3_FD_110729 | JGI IMG/M metagenome (GOLD analysis project Ga0156779, IMG submission 110729) | Deltaproteobacteria bacterium RIFOXYD12_FULL_50_9
CGTAGCTGAGATGATCAGAGAAAAAATCTTTCTGTTAACCGGCCAGGAAGTCCCCTATTCCACTGCTGTTGTAATCGAAAGTTTCAAGGAAAATGCCGAAAAAGGCATGGTCATCATCCATGCCACAATTATTGTGGAAAAAGATTCGCAAAAAGGAATAGTAATTGGCAGGCAGGGCGCCAAATTAAAACAGATAGGCCATGATGCCCGACTTGACATCGAAGAGATGCTTGGTCAACCGGTGGTCTTAAAACTCTGGGTAAAGGTCCAGAAAAATTGGACAAAAAATCCACGCTTTCTTAAAGAGCTCGGCTTCTGATCGGCAAGTGGCTCGGAAGAGCCTGAAGGCTCATCGTGCTCCTCTTGCCGACCGCGAAAGAGAGACTCCTTTGACTCAGACCATGATATCAATGGCAGCAGGCCGTTTGGATTCAGCCGTCTCAGGCAGTTTCTCTCCTCCCGTATCTCGCCTCTGTTCAACCGCCGGTTCAGCGGCACCATTGGCATTCGCGCCTTGAACGGGCTGTGTCACCGGCCTGGGGGATTGCAGCGCCGCAGCGGAAAGTCGGGCCACAACTGCCGGACCAATCGAGCTGGTTTGGCCGGCCTCAGTAGAATTGTCCTGTTTTTTCGGGACGTTATCGGCAGGCCCGGCGGCCGGACGAGTCTCAAGGTTGCCGGCATAAAGCGCCGCGGCATTGGCTGGATTGATCATCATGGGCTTACCTCCTTACTCACTACTAAAAAAAACCAACCAAGATCAGATCTTCCCCTTGAAGTTCTTATCGTAGTGTTGGCTTTTATAAAATTCGCACTGCATGCAATTCGCAAGTTTCAAGGCAAATGAACCCTGTACTTTTCCACCGCAAAGGGTTCCGGCTACACGAGCGCAGTGAGTTCCATGCTCAGGATAGGCTGCGCAAACACCCAACTCCTTGGATTTAGCACCACCCTTCTCGCGGCCGCACTTCTTGAATTCCCAACAATTCATAGCTCCTCCTTTTTTTCTTAGGAATAATTTCTATTATATGCATTTTTACAATGAACAGCCAGTAATTTTTATGAGATACTAAATTCAAACCGCTGCGCTGAATGTGATTGTCCGGCTTGACAAGCAGATTCCCTAACGGTATAGAATGCCCCATTTTTTACTATTTCCCAAGATTTTTACAAGAGGATCCCTGATTTAAACCTATACATGCTGCACACAATGCAAAGGATGTTGAATATCCATGCAAAACCGTATATAAGGACTGCTTTGATTAAGAGTTATCTTCATCGAGCGGGCAACCCGGAGTCTATCTTAAACGTTTGCCCGTAGATTTTTTTACAAAGGAGTCCACCATGTCTGAAGAAGTAATTGTCCGCTTCCCACCCAGCCCGACCGGCTATCTGCATATCGGCGGCGCCCGCACCGCGATCTACAACTGGCTTTTTGCCAAAAAGCACGGCGGCAAGATGATCCTGCGCATAGAAGACACCGACGCCGAACGCTCGACCGAGGAGTCTATTCAAGGCATTCTGGATGGTCTTGCCTGGTTGGGCATCACTTTTGACCAAGGCCCCTATTTTCAAACCGAATTCACAAGCCAGCACATGGCTGCAGCTGAAAAACTTCTGGCAACCAACCACGCCTACAAGTGTTTCTGCACCAAGGAAGACCTTGAAGCCAAACGCGAAACCGCTGCCACAGACAAGGGTGATTATAAATACAACCAGGCCTGCCGCAACCTGAGCCCGGAACAGGTTGCCGCCAAAGAGAAAGCTGGTCTGCCCTACGTAATCCGCTTCAAGGTGCCTGACCAGCAAGACACTGTCCGCTTTGAGGACAAAGTCTACGGCCGGATCGAACGCGCTTACGTTGACATCGAAGACTTTGTCATTGTCCGCTCAAACGGCAAGCCTCTCTATCTCCTCTGTAATGTAGTAGACGACATCCGCGACCGGATCACCCATGTAATCAGGGGCCAGGATGGCCTGGCCAATACCCCTCGTCAGATCCTGATCTATGAGGCCCTTGGCGCCAAGATCCCGGTGTTCGCCCATATGCCGCTGACCCTGGATCTCAACAAGGCCAAGATTTCGAAACGCAGTCATGGCGAGATCGTGGCAGTCCACTTCTACCGCGAGCACGGCTTCCTGCCCTGGGCACTGATCAATTTTCTGGTTCTACTCGGTTGGTCGAGCGGTGATGACCGGGAGATCTTCAGTCAGGAAGAGCTGATTCAAGCCTTTTCGTTCGAAGGTGTAAACCGCTCCAACTCCATCTTCAATTACCGGAAAGGCGACCCGAAATTCTTTACCGATCCCAAGGCGATCAACATCAACGCCCATTACCTTCGGTCTATGCCGATTGCCGAGATTGCCGCACTTATCAAGGACGACTTTGCGGCCGAGGGCATCTGGAATCCGCTTTACGAATCCACTCAAAGGGAGTGGTTCCTGCAAACCCTTGATCTTATCCGCAGTCGTTTCCATACATTACAAGATTTTGCCAGGCAGGGACGCGCCTATTTTGCCGATGATTTTCCAATCGAGGAACGGGCTCTTGAAAAAAACCTGAACAAGACCCCGGAGCTCAAGAGCTGGCTGCCTTTGCTGGCCGCGCGCTTTGCCGCGCTACCTGATTTCAGCAGGGAGAACACTGAAACCGCCGCCCGCCAACTGGCTGAAGAGCTGAGCGTCAAGCCCGGCACGTTGATAAATGGCGCCCGTACGGTCATTACCGGCCAACTGGCCGGACCAAGCATGTTTGAGGTTTTTGAAGTCATCGGCAAGGAGCGGGTCGTGACCCGACTTGAGCAGGTTGGCAGGTTCTTTGGAGGAGCAGATCTATGACCACCCTCGAATCCACCCCGGCCAGGGACTTCATCCGCACCAAAGTCAGCGAAGACCTGGCGGCCAACAAGAATGACGGTCGGGTGGTGACCCGGTTTCCGCCGGAACCGAACGGCTACCTGCACATCGGCCACGCCAAGTCGATCTGCCTCAACTTCGGCATTGCCCGGGAGAATCCCGGCGGCGTCTGTCACCTGCGCTTCGATGACACCAACCCGGCCAAAGAGGATGTCGAGTACGTCGATTCCATCCAGGAGGACGTCCACTGGCTCGGCTTTGACTGGGGCGAACACCGCTACTACGCCTCCGACTACTTTCCTAAACTTTACGACTATGCCGAACAGCTGATCAAGGCCGGCAAGGCCTATGTCTGCGATCTCTCCGCCGACCAGGCCAGGGAGTACCGGGGCACCCTCACCGAACCAGGCAAGGAGAGCCCGTACCGCAACCGGTCTATAGACGAAAACCTCGATCTTTTCCGCCGAATGCGGGCCGGTGAGTTTGCCGACGGCAGCCGGGTGCTGCGCGCCAAGATCGACATGAGCTCTCCCAACATCATCATGCGCGATCCGACGCTCTATAGGATCAAGCGGAGCTCCCATCACCGAACCGGCGACACATGGTGCATCTACCCGATGTACGATTTCGCCCACTGCCTCTCCGACTCAATCGAAGGCATCACCCACTCCATCTGCACCCTTGAATTCGAGATCAACCGGCCGCTCTACGACTGGATCCTCGATCAATTGCCGGTTAACAGCCATGCCCAACAGATCGAGTTTGCCCGGCTTAACCTGAGCTATACGATCATGAGCAAACGGAAACTCTTAAAACTGGTCGAACAGGGCTTTGTCACCGGCTGGAACGACCCTCGGATGCCGACAATTTCAGGCTTCCGCCGTCGCGGCTTTACCCCGGAGTCAATCCGTAACTTCTGCGAACGGATCGGTGTGGCCAAACGGGACAGCATGGTCGATCTGGCGCTCCTGGAACACACGATCCGCGAGGACTTAAATGAGCGGGCGCCCCGGGTAATGGCTGTACTGCGCCCCCTGAAAGTTGTCATTGAGAACTACCCTGATGGTCAAAGCGAAGATTTAGAGGCCCAGAACCATCCGGCCAACCCGGAGATGGGCAGCCGCAAGGTCCCCTTCTCCAGGGTCATCTACATTGAGCAGGAAGATTTCATGGAGAACCCACCGAAAGGTTTCCACCGCCTGGCGCCCGGCCGCGAGGTCAGACTGCGCTATGCCTATTTCATCAAATGCCATGCAGTGGTCAAAGACGAGATAAGCGGTGAAATCCTGGAACTGAAATGCACCTATGATCCGGCCACCAGGGGCGGTTCTGCGCCTGACGGCCGCAAGGTCAAGGCCACCATCCACTGGGTATCGGCAGCACACGCCATCTCCGCAGAGGTGCGACTCTATGACCGGCTGTTCACGGTTGAAAATCCGGAGGGTGACAAGGAGAAGGAGTTCACCGCGTTTTTGAATCCCCAATCACTTGAAACCTTGACTGACTGCCGTTTGGAACCAAGCCTGGCCACAGCCAGACCGGAAGCCCACTGCCAGTTCGAACGAATGGGTTATTTCTGCGTTGACCTGATTGACACAAGAGCTGACCGGCCGGTCTTTAACCGGACCGTTACCTTACGGGACACCTGGGCAAAGATCCAGGGGAAAAACTAAGAAGCCTGGCCTTGACCGCCAACGAGAGTTATCAAAGCACTGATATGCTCTCGCATCTCTTCGGCCTGGGCCATCATCTCATTTGAAGCCGAAGCTGACATCTCAGCGCCGGTGGCATTCTGCTGGACCACCTTATCCATCTCGGTCATGGCCCGATTGATCTGGTCAAGCCCCTGAGCCTGCTCCTGACTGGCTGTAGAAATCTCGCCTACCAGTTTAACGATTTTATCGAGAACCTCGGCAACATTCTGGTAAGAACCTTCAGTCTGCTGGACAAGTTCGGCGCTCTCCTTGACCTTGATAATAGTCCCATCGATCAGATGTGAGGTGTTTTTGGCCGCCTCGGCAGCGCGCAGGGCCAGATTTCTGACCTCATTAGCCACAACTGCAAAGCCGGCGCCGGCATCCCCGGCCCGGGCTGCCTCAACCGAGGCATTCAAGGCGAGCAGATTGGTCTGGAAAGCAATCGCATCGATGGTATGGACGATCTTGCCGGTATCTTCGCTCGCCCTGCTAACCTCATCAATGGCCTGAACCATGGCCGTCATCAATCCCCTGGCCTTCTCCATCAACTCCGATCCTTGCACTACCAGTTGATTGGCATGCAGGGCATTTTCAGCATTCTGTCTGGTCATGGACGCCATCTCTTCCAGGGATGAAGAGGTCTCCTCAAGCCCTGCCGCCTGTCGGGCGGCACCATCGGCCAACGCATGACTGGCCGAGGCGACATTCTCGGAAGAAGCGGCAACCTGGTCGGAACCGACAGTTAATCCTGAGACTACCGAATTGATCGGCCCGGTAATTGATCTGCTGATTGCATAGCTCATTATCAGGGTTATGATAACGATTAGTACACCGATCAGGGCGACCATAAATACCGTTCTTTTGGCCGCACTGTGCAGAGATGCCACCACAACTTCCTGGTCGACGCCGGCAATCGATACCTCTTTTTTACTCTCCTCCAGATGTTTTGCGACGATTGTACGCATCTGACCGATCTGCTTATCCAGCTCTTCATCATTGACAATGGCGGCCTTCACCTTTTCCGCAAATCCTTCACCTCCGGCAAAGGTGATTGCGACAGCTGAGACCGCGCCGGTGTAAGCCCCGACCATGGTTAATTCATTAGTGTGCCGGCCATTGGCAAGAAGCCCTTTCAATTTCTGCCCCAGGCCATCGGCATCTTTAAAGAGATTGTTAATGGCGGCAGACTGCTGGTTAAAACCGTTCAGGTCTTTGGCATAAATACATTGATTGATCCCAGTCACCAGGGAAGAGCTCAGCAACGACAAATTGGCCGCCAGGGAGAGGATAGAATTGGTGTTACTGAAGGCATCGATATTTTTCGACATCTCACCCGTGTTGCTTTTTAAGACCCCATTGGCGTTATTGATCTCCTTTTCCAGGGTGGGCAGGATGTAGGATATCTCGTAGACGCCCTCCTTGGCCAAGGTTTCGACACTCTCCTTGATTTTCTCATCTTCATCGCTGAGGTACTTCAACTGCAAGGCGGCCACCCCCTTGGCAGAGGTCACTTTCTCATTAAGGGCGGTAATTTTCTGGAAGGTTTCGTTGCTGAACTTATCCATGCCTTTCAAATTTTTCAGCGCTTGGCCGGCTGCCTTGGTTGTATTTGCCACACTGTCCCGTAACCCTGCTACCGAACGTTTATCGTTGGTCACCGGGATTTTCGAAATCATCAGAGTCAAATCTTTCAAACCGTCCCGAACGGCAAACAGGTTGTTGAGCTGCTGGTTTGAGCCCATGAGATTATCGACGCCGGTGATCATTGTGCCCGAGGTCTTTTTCTGGAGATTGCGGATCGAGCTGTCAAGATCGCTCATTCTTTTGGCGGCTTCCGCCAGCTTCTCCTGAATAGCTTTAGAGGCCAGCAGGGCAGACTCCTGGGCCTTCAGCTTACGCTCAGTGGTCTGCAATATCTCTTTTGAAAGATTCTCTATGGCCAGATTTCCGGAAGAGGATTCTGCTTTCAGCTTGGCCATCTCATCCATGGCCTTGGCGACCTGGACAAGGGACTCCGAGACATTAGCCGCAGCAGTTCTGTACTCATCCAGGGTCCGGGAGGCAGAGAGATTTACCAGATTGGTGGAATGGGCCTGGAGCTCCCGCTGCTGATTGAGGGCTTTAAGTTGATAGGGGGCGGTTTTTTGAGTTAATTGATTGATGTTACGGCTAATCCCCGTAACTTGAAGCAAGGAAAAGACGACGATTATAGTGATGGCAGCTAACACGACTCCAGCATTTAACGTAAGTTTCCCTTTGATCGTCATCCTGTAAAGCCTCCGCTTTTTACCAACTTCTGATTCATGCTGTTACTCTTCCAGGGTGGCCGGAGCACCGACCTTGGCACGGACGGCCTTCCATTCTTCAAGGGTAATGGCGGCATCTTCGCCTTTCATGGTATTGATCACCTCATAATAATCGAGCTGATACTTGTCCTTTCTGACATCTTCCGGCTTCTTGCACTTTACGGCAAAGACGGTCTGGACAGACTGATGATCAAACTCGCGCCACTGCTGTTCATCCTTGAGCTCCGTATATTTGTGGCCTTCCAGTGCCTTGACTACCGCCATGGTTTCAAAGGTCTTGGCGCGTTCGACCGCCTCCTTGTATTGCCGCAGGATAACATAGGCAGAGGCGCCGGCGGTGGAGGGATAGCGATTGTATTTTTCAGCGAATTTGTTGACAAAGGCCATGCCCTTGGCACTGTTTTTCTCAAATGGCAGCTTCCAATACCAGGGCGTAGCACTCAAGACTCCTTCCATCGCCTCGGGCCCGGCGCCTTCGGCCATGTCGATTGTCATGTTCGGTACAACGATCTGCATCTTACTCTTTAACCCCATCTCATAGGCCTGCTTTACGCCGTTCTCCATATCCTTGCCGAACAGGACAAGGACTAGAACATCGGGGTTTGATTCCTGAGCCAGGGTCAAGGGGTTTTTAAAATCAGCGGTCCCCAGTTTGGTGAGAATCCCCTTGTGGGCATCTTTGTCGGTCGTGTTGGTAAATTGCCGTAAGGCCTCTTCCGTGGTCCAACCCCAAGTGTAGTCAGCGGTAATGTAGAAGTATTTTTTGCCGCTGAAGTTCTTTTTCAGATACTCGGACAGGACCTTGGCCGCCATCCGCGAATCATAACACTCCCGGAAGATATACCGATGGGCCTCTTCACCGGTTGTCTCGGTGGAGTAGGTCAGGGTGCCGAAAAAGAGTTTTTTCTTCTCCTTGGCCACCTTGCCGGTGGCAATGGCCACAGCGCTGGATGAGCCGCCAAATATCATCGGAACCCTCTCCTTGTCGAAAAGTTCGTTGGCGTTCTCCTTGGCCACTTTGGCATTGCTCTTGGTGTCGCGATAAACCAGTTCTATCTTTTTGCCCAGGATACCACCGGCAGCGTTGATCTCCTCCATGGCCAGATCAGCGGCGCGGCGCTGGTCAAGACCCTGTTTGGCATAAGGACCGGTCTCAGGATAGTTCAGGCCGATTTTAACAACATCGTCTGCCGCCGGGACAGCTTGCGGCGCAGCAAGACAGAAACCTAAAACCAGAACCAGAGTAATGATGCCGGGCACCAGTGTATTGAACTTTTCCCTCATATCCTATCCTCCTTCGCTTGTGATGGAATCAGTTGGCGGCTTGGCTGCAGAAACTTTTCCCTTGATCTTACACAATAATTATTCCCAGTAGCATACAATAATATTATGCAAAATTAAAGTGCGAGAGATGAGTGGGGCTCTTTTTTTTATTATTCCAACAGACAAGATGAGATTGGTGGGTATTCCAGGGTGTTTTTACAGCGGAATTACTGCGAATCACTCACCGCCGGCCCAGCAGAAAGGCCTCGGCCATGTCGACATCGTGCCGGCTGCCGATAATCAGCGGAACCCGCTGATGCAGGGATTCGGGGGCGACGTCCCTGATCTCCCGGCCGTCACCGGTAATGGCCCGGCCACCGGCCTCTTCGACGATGAAGGCAAGCGGAGCGGCCTCATAGAGCAGCCTGAGCTTACCGCCCGGCTTCCCTGGATCTTTGCGATCCTTAGGATAGAGGAAGATACCGCCCGAGATGAGATTGCGGTGAAAATCGGCAACCAGCGAACCGATATACCGGCCGCTGTAAGGCCGGTCAGTGGCCTTATCCTCTTCCTTCAGGTAATCCACATAACGCCGCATGTTCTCTTCCCAATACAAAGTGTTCCCTTCGTTGACGCTGAAGTACTTGCTTTTTTCCGGGATCCTGATATCGGGATGGGAGAGATAGAACTCACCGACGCTCGGATCAAGCGTAAACCCCTGGACTCCCTGTCCGGTAGCAAAAACCAGCATGGTGCTGGAACCATAGATGATGTAGCCGGCCGCGACCTGCTCCCGGCCCGGCAATAACAGGTCGCTGATCGCGCCCGGGCCGTCTTGTGTTCTGCGACGATGGATTGAAAAAATCGTGCCGATACTGACGTTGACGTCGATGTTGGAAGAGCCGTCCAGCGGATCAAAGGCCAGGGTATATTTGCCCTCGTAGCCGGGCACCACCGGAATCACCCCCTCCTCCTCTTCAGAGGTCATGATACAGATATACCCGCAGCGGGCCATCCGCCTCTTGATGGTGTTGTTAGCCAGGTCATCAAGCTTCTGGACCATCTCGCCCTGAATATTCGTCTTGCCGGACATACCCAATATGTCGGCCAATCCGGCCATATTGACCTCGGCGTTGATGGTCTTGGCAGCGACGATCAGTTCGATCAGCAACCCGGACAAATCGCCGGTGGCCGTTGGATGCAGATGCTGATTATCGAGAATATGCCTGCTGACGGTGATGCCAAGCGGTCTGCTCATATTGGATCCTTTTTCATTATGGAAGATTGTATTTTAGATTATTGACGGAGGAATAAGATCAACCCAGCATCTGCTGAATCTTACCCTTAAACTGCTCCTTGGAAAAAGGCTTGGTGATAAAATCCGTCACCCCGGCCTTGGCTGCCAGATCCGACTGTGACTTTTCCGATTCGGTCGTGGCCATGAGAATGGGCAGATTCTGCCACTTCCCTTGTTTGCGGATTGTCCGCGCCAATTCAATACCGTCCATGTTTGGCATATTCATGTCGGTGACCAGCAGATCAAGCGCCGACCCGTCAAGCAGGGCATCAAGCGCTTCTCTGCCGTCGTTTGCCACAGAAAGTTCCATTCCCAACTCGGCGAAAACCCCCTTGTAAAAGAAAAGCATGGCCTTGGAATCATCTGCTGCCAACACCCGCCGGACCACAGCGCCTGAGACAACCTGTTCGGCAGCCAGACGCCGGCTGTCGCTCGCGGCCCGATCGCCGGCCATACCGGCCAACAACTCCCGGAACAGAGCCCTGGCCTCCTGGTCGCCGGAGGCCAGCAGAGTAGCCATAAGCGCCTCGCTGTGCCGCCCCTCATCGTACAAGGCTGCGAAGAGATTGCTGGCCCGGGCAGTGACTAATGCCTTTCTGATCAGAACACTCCGGTTATCATTTTTATCCAGCAGTTCGACTAGAAACTTAACTATACCGGGATTGCAGAGATTATCAAGACCGGTCACCACGGCCATAATCACCAGTTCATCCTGCTCTTTAAGGCCATCAGTCAGCCCGATGGCGCTCTTCAAGGAGTTGATCCGGCCGAGGGCCTCATAGATGGCGAACTTGAGATTAGGCTCAATATCCGAGTTCTGATCAAGCTGATCAATAAGAATGTCCACTCCTCTCTTTTCGCCAAGCAGACCAATGATATTGGCGGCCATGATCCGTTCGTCCCTGGTGCCGGAGATCAGCCGATACTGCAAGGCCGGCAGAATAACCTTGCCCATGCCGGTCAATACGGCAAGGACGATCCGCCGGAAGTTCGGGACCTGATGATGGATATGGGAGATAAAGAAATCAATGACGACATCGTCGGTAAACCTGCTCAGATCTTCGAGAGCCAGTCCGGTCATCATATCGCACTCGCCGGAGGCCAGAATCATCCCCTGTCGTTCAGTGATGAGCCGGATCAATTCGTCCCTGACCCCGGGCGCTTTATTATCGGCCAGCACCTGCATTGCCCAGGTTGCCAGGGCTTCGTCCTGATGCCGCATATAGCTGAACAGCAGATCATTGGCGCCTGGATCTGCATAGCTGCCCAGAACCTTGATGATCTCCCCCAGATACTCCGGCTCGCCACCGGCCTTGAGCAGAGCAATCAGCACCGGCAGGGCGGCTGCCGGCCTGCTCTCCTGCATCCGCCGAAGACAAACCTGCCTGACCTGGATTGATTCATGATTGAGCCCGGCGATCATGGCCGCCTCATCATCGGCCAGCAGATCAAAGAGGGCATGGTAGATCATCTCGTTGACGGCCTGATCTTCCAGGGGATGGGCGCAAAGTTCAATAAGGCCGTTGATGGCTGCAACCTGCCTGTTCTCCTTGATCTCTTCAAGAACCATTATCTGTTCGATCATGTCCCGTTGCGCAAAGTCCTTGAGCAGCTCCATCTCTCTCTCCCGAATGTTGGCCTTTGTAGGTTGTTTAGTCTACAGCCTATCTGCCTGAGCAGATATACCGGCATAATAAACTAGCACAATGTAAGCCATAAACTCAACTTAATATCGCCAAAGCATTACCAAAAAAACAAATAATCTATCTCAGGCTCTCTCTTTCAGCAGCTCCATGGCAATCTTCTGCAACGGCAAGGTCACATCAGCCGCACCAAGCTTGATAGCCTCCTTTGGCATGCCAAAGACTACCGAGGTATGCTCATCCTGGGCAATGGTGTAGGCCCCGGCCTGTTTCATCTCCAGCAACCCCTTGGCGCCATCGTCACCCATGCCGGTCATGATAACGCCAATGGCGTTGCGGCCGGCATAACGGGCGGTCGACCGGAACAACACATCGACGGAAGGCCGGTGCCGGCTGACCAACGGGCCGTCTTTTACCTCAACATAGTAGCGGGCGCCGCTGCGCTTGAGCAGGGTGTGACGATTGCCCGGCGCGATCAGGGCCTGGCCGCGTAAAACAGTATCGCCATCCTCCGCCTCTTTGACCCGGATCTGGCAGAGGCCGTCGAGCCGCTGGGCAAAGGCCCGGGTAAATCCTTCCGGCATATGCTGAACCACAACCATGCCGGACATATCCTGCGGCATGGCTTGAAGCAGGATCCGCAAAGCCTCGGTGCCACCGGTCGAAGCACCAACCGCCACAACCTGTTCGGTGGTCCGGACCATGGCGTGACTATCCGGCGCCGCCAGGATGACATCGGCATTGAGTTTCTTCTGATAGAGCGGGCTGTGGTCGCTGATCTTCCGCACCGACACCCGGGCCGCCGCCTTCACCGCATCACAGATCCGGATGCTCGACTCCCGGATGAAATCCCGGGTGCCCAGCTTCGGTTTCTGAATGATATCAACAGCCCCGTACTCTAGGGCCTTGATCGTCGTCTCAGCGCCCTGCTCGGTCAGGCTTGAGCAGATTACCACCGGGATCGGGTGCTGACTCATGAGCTTGCGGAGAAAGGTGATGCCATCCATCCTGGGCATCTCCACATCCAGGGTGATAACATCCGGGACCTCTTTCTCGATCTTCTTGGCGGCAATAAAAGGGTCAGCCGCCGTGGCCATGACCTCGATATCCGGATCAGACTGCAGAACCTGGGTAAGTGCCTGCCGGACCAGGGCGGAATCGTCAACAATTAAGACACGTATCTTCTTTTCCAATGAGTGACCTTTGCTGTTGTCTGGAAATGCGTATAGGGCTGATAATTACTGCCAGAAAAAAACCTGTTTGGGTCAGCCTCACAAAACCCATCATCTTTTCCACCTGTTACTTTCGGCTGGTAAACACCGATGCGGCTACCCGCGTCATTCTATCATCAAGGCCGACCAACGCCTCGGAATGGCCGATAAACAGATAGCCGCCAGGGGCAAGATTGCGATAGAATTTCTGAAAAAGCGCCATTTGAGTTTTCTGATCAAAGTAGATTATCACATTCCGACAAAAGATTATATCCATCTGTTTCCGTAAATCGAACTCGCTGTCAAGAAAATTCAACCGGCGGAAGGTAATTCTCTGCCGCAACTCAGGGACAATCCGGTGGGTGCCTTCATGAGCGCCCTTGCCACGCATGAGATAGCGACGCCGGTAGGTTTCCGGAATTGTTGTAATTCTCGAATCGGCATAGACCGCCTGACTGGCCATTGCCAGCATCTTGGTTGAGATGTCCGTAGCCAGAATCGCATAGCTGAACCAGGGGTTGGCCGCCGCGAAATCGGCCAGGACCATGGCCATGGTATAAGGCTCTTCGCCGCTCGAACACCCGGCGCTCCAAATCCGCAGCTCCCGACGGCCGCCCTCGGTCCGACAACGGCCGGCCAGTTCCGGCAGATACCGCTGAGTAATAAAATTAAAATGGTCCGCCTCCCTGAAAAAATCGGTCTTATTGGTACTCACCGTGTCAATGAGATGGACGAGTTCCTGCGCCTCACCCTCCGGGCTTGAAATAAAATCGATGTATTCAGCAAAAGAGGGTATCTGTAAAGCCCGCAGCCGTTTACTGATCCTGGCGATCAGCATAGCCTTCTTGATGGGCGGCAGTTTGATGCCGCAGATGGTATAGATCAACTCGGAGAAAAAATTAAACTGTTTGTTAGTGAGTCGAGGAGCCTGATACATGAACATGGAAACATCAGAAGGATTCTCGTCAACCATTACCATAGAACCCCGCTAGATATCTGTGCATAGGCTACAATATACCGCTTGTTCAACTCCATCTACTGGACCATGGGGGCTTCGTCCCGGAGGGCGTAGCGGGCCAGGTCAACCACATCGATGATCAGGGCGACCTCGCCGTTCCCCAGGATAGTAGCGCCGGAAACGCCCTGGGCATTGCGGTAGGCCCAGCCCAGATTCTTAATGACCGTCTGATGGCCGCCGACCACATGATCCAGCACCAGGCCGAGCCGTTCACCGTTATTGGTGACGATGACCACCTGCTCAAGCTCCGGCCGCTCCCCCTCAATCTCAAAAAAATCGCGCAACCGGATATACGGGATGATGTGCTCCCGGACCGCAAAGACATGTCTGCCGTGAAACCGTTCGATATCCTTGGCTCCTAACTCAACACACTCCTCGACCTGAGCCTGCGGCAGGACAAAATAGGTGCTGCCCACCTGGATCAGCAGCCCCTCGATGATGGCCATGGTCAACGGCAGGGTGATCAGGACCGTGGTGCCCTGGCCTCTCCTGCTGCTGAGACTCACTGTGCCTTTCAGACCCTCCACCGCGCTCCGCACCACATCCATGCCCACCCCGCGGCCGGAAACGCTGGTGACGTTCTTGGCCGTTGAGAAGCCGGGGGCAAAGATCAGATTAAAGGTCTCTACCTCGCTCAATTCCGCCTCAGAGGAGATGATCCCCTTCTCAATGGCCTTGGCCCGCAGGGTGGCCGGATCGAGGCCCTGGCCGTCATCGCTTACCGACACGACAACCGTGGCGCCGGAGTGGACTGCAGCCAGCTTGACAATGCCCTTGGCAGGTTTGCCGGCCGCTGCGCGGCTGGTCGGCGACTCAATGCCATGGTCAATACAATTGCGGATGAGATGGACCAACGGGTCACCCAGCTTGTCGATCATACTCTTGTCAAGTTCGGTCTCCGCCCCTTCGGTAACCATCTCGATATCCTTGCCCAACTCCGTAGAGAGATCACGAACCAGGCGCCTGAACCGGGTAAAGGTCGAGCCGATCGGGATCATCCGGACGTTCAAGACGCAATCACGCAGTTCCGAGGTCAGCCGTTCGACCTCTTCGACCGGCTCAAAAAGATGGGCATCCTTGATCCCTGAGGCGATCTGGGTCAACCGCGCCTGGGTGACCACCAGTTCACCGACCAGATTGATGAGCTGGTCAAGCTTGTCAGCCGTTACCCGGATACTCTCCTTCTCGACGCATTTGGCTTTCTGCAGGAGCTGCTGCTGGCGCTGGCTGGTCACCTTCTGTTCGGTCAAGGCAGATTCAACCTTGGCGCGCGGCACCAGATCTGCGGCCACCAGCAGTTCGCCGATCGGTTTCTGAGTGGCTAAGATATCATTGAGAATCTCCTTGGAAACATCCCCCCGGTCGACCAGGATCTCGCCCAGTTTCTTGTTCTTGGCAATAATTTCCTCGACCTGGGTTGGCATCTCTATCGCATTGACCGTATATTTCACAATCCCTTCGACAAAGATAAAGAGATCCTTTACGGCATTGAGGTCTTTGGTGGTAGAGAGGAGGATATCATAAAACTCCGTGCAGGCTTGCCCCTTATTATCGGAAAAGATGGTAACCTCGCCGATGGTGCGCAGCTCGTCCAGCAGTTGCTCAGGATCGCCGCCATTGTCATAAAAAGCGGGCAACGGCTCAAAATGGATGTAAAAATTGGTCCGGCCGCTGTTTTCAACAGCTGCCGGCTGGACGGGCGGCGCAGCCGGTTTTGCCTGGCCGCCGGCAGCCACCATGCTTTGCATTGCTGCGATAATCTGCTGACCGGCCGCGCTGACTGCCGGATCCACGGTATTGCCCAGAGCCAGCAATTTTTTTATATGATCGCGCGACGCCAGGGTCTGGTTGATCAACCCTGCGGTCACCGGCACCACGCCATTCCGCACCTTATCGAATACGGTCTCAACATGATGGGTAAAATCCGCAATCCGGTCAAAACCGAACATGGCGCCGGAGCCCTTGATGGTATGCATGGCCCGGAAGACCCGGCTGACCAGAGCGAGATCCTCAGGCCGGCTTTCGAGTTCGAGCAGTGCCTCTTCAAGTTCAGCCAGCAACTCGGTTGCCTCTTCACGGAAAATCTCACCAAAATCCTTATCGATCATCAGAAACCTCATTTACGTAACAATATGTAACGCCCAAACGGGCACCTACAACCGCCAGATGAGAATCAACCTGGTTTTGTAGGGATACCCCTTGCGGGTATCCAATTTCAGGCTTCAACAAATAGGGCATCATACAAAGGTGTCCCCACATGTGATATCTTGATCGCTACTTGGAATAAGCATTTATCAAGCCACAGCCGTGGCCGGATTCTGTTCAACCTCGCCCCGCAGGGCAATCTCGCCTTCGCTGGCCAGAACCCGATCAAGATCAAGGAGGATCAGAAACCTGTCCTGCTCGCGGCCCATGCCTTTGATAAAATCAGTGTTCAAATTGGTGCCCATCTTCGGCACCGGTTCGATATCGGCCGGATTAAGATCGAGCACCGCCTGCACCGCATCGGTCAACACCCCCATAAGGACCGGCGCCGCTTCGCCCTCCACCCTGATTTCGACGATCATGATACAGGTATTGACCGCCTTCCGGATGGCCGGCATCCCCAGTTTCAAACCCAGATCAACCACCGGCACGACGCTGCCGCGCAGATTGATCACGCCGCTCAGATGCGGGGGCATCCGGGGTATCTTGGTCAGATTCGTAACATCAAGGACCTCGCGGACCTTGAAGATGTCGACGGCAAAGCTCTCCTCACGGAGCGTAAAAGAAAGGAACTGGTTGCTGGTATCGCTAAAAGCACTTTCCATACCCGTTCTCCCATGGGAAATATATGATTGGATGTACTGCTCAATACCGCTCGAATTCGCTCTCCGGATCGGCAATGGCCAGCTTGACCCCTTCACCTGCAGTTTGCTGG
>Ga0156779_1246_pt3 | contig 15820 bp, 11 predicted proteins | sample RifOxyD3_FD_110729 | JGI IMG/M metagenome (GOLD analysis project Ga0156779, IMG submission 110729) | Deltaproteobacteria bacterium RIFOXYD12_FULL_50_9
TCAGTCGGGTTTGCCAAGAGATATAATGTCCCGGTTCATGTCCGGTCTACTTTTTCAGAGGCCGAAGGAACCTGGGTGGTTGAGGAGGAGAACAGTATGGAGTCAAAACCGGTTTCCGGCGTTACCTATAGCAAGAACGAAGCGCGCATCACTTTATCCAAGGTCCATGACACCCCGGGCATGGCCGCCAAGATCTTCTCGCCGATCTCCGATCTCGGGATTACGGTAGATATGATCATTCAGAACACCAGGGCCGGAGATCTTACTGATATGACCTTCACCGTGCCCAGGAGTGACTATGAACAAGCCATGCAGCTAGTCGAAAAGGTGGCGCAGGAGATCGGCGCCGAGCGGGTGAGCGGTTCGAAGAATATCGCCAAAGTCTCGATAGTCGGTATGGGGATGCGCAATCATGCCGGTATCGCCACCAAGATGTTTCAGGCACTGGCCAAGGAGGGGATTAATATAATGATGATCAGCACCTCGGAGATCAAGGTCTCCTGTATCATCGAAGAGAAGTATACGGAACTGGCTGTCCGTACCCTGCACGAGACATTCGAGCTGGAGAAGTGAACTGGTTGTGGCTGAAAAGCTTTTATATCCAGGAGTGCTGTTTTGCCAAGGAGCATGAAGATGTCTAAACAAATCACGATCTATGATACGACCTTGCGGGATGGCACTCAGGCTGAAAATTTCAACATCTCAGTTGAGGATAAGATCCGGATTTCATTGAAGCTCGATGAGATGGGTATTGATTTTATCGAAGGCGGCTGGCCGGGCGCCAATCCGAGTTCTGTGCAGTATTTCGAGGATATCCGGAACTATGCTCTCAAACATTCGCGGATCACAGCCTTTGGCAGCACCCGTAATTTCAACAATCCTGCCGACCAGGATCCGAATCTCAAGGCGTTGCTTGCTGCAAAAACCGCAGGAATAACAATCTTCGGAAAGACGTGGGATGTCCATGTTCACGACGCCCTGCGGATCTCCCTCGATGACAATCTCCTGATCATTGTCGAATCGCTGCGGTTCTTGCGTCCGCATGTCCGCCACCTCTTTTACGATGCCGAACACTTTTTTGATGGTTTTAAGCAGAATCGGGAATACGCCCTGGCCACCCTTGATCAGGCTATTCTGGGTGGGGTTGAGTGTCTGGTGCTGTGCGATACCAACGGCGGCACCCTGCCGATTGAAATTCCTGCCATCATTGCCGCAGTTCAGGCTCATCTGGCCGCCGGCAAGAGCGCTGTTCCCTTAGGTATTCATGCTCATAACGACACGGAAACTGCGGTTGCCAATTCGTTGATCGCCATCTCGCTTGGGGCTGCACAGGTGCAGGGTACCATTAACGGTTATGGCGAACGGTGTGGCAATGCCAATCTTACCTCAATCATCCCGGCGCTTGCCCTGAAGATGGACTACGAGTTTGCGGCGGCCGCCAATCTGCATCTGCTGAGCGAGACCTCCCGTTTTGTCAACGAGCTGGCCAATCTGCCGCATAATAAATATCAACCCTATGTCGGCGCCGCCGCCTTTGCCCATAAGGGTGGGATCCATGTCCACGCGGTCGAGCGTAATCCTTTAACCTATGAGCATATCGAGCCTGAAAAAGTCGGCAACCAGCGCCGGATTCTGATCTCTGATCAGTCTGGTAAGAGCAATATATTGCACAAGGCCAAGCAATTGGGCCTGAATCTCGACAGCAAGGATCCGGTGGTGACCGCAATATTGAAGGAGCTCAAGGAGCTCGAGAATCAGGGTTTTCTCTACGAGGGGGCCGATGCCTCTTTTGAGCTTTTGATGCGTCGAGCCCTGGGGACGCAGCGTCGCTACTTTGAACTTAAAGGTTTTCGGGTAATTAACCAGAAGGATGATATGAATTCACCGCCGCAGGCCGAGGCAACCATTCGGATCGAGGTGGGCGGGGAGACCGTACATACCGCTGCAATGGGTGATGGACCGGTGAATGCTCTGGATAAGGCCTTGCGGAAAGCCCTTACCCGGTTTTACCCAAAGCTGACCGATGTGCGACTCGAGGATTACAAGGTCCGGGTGCTGACCAGCGAGCATGGGACCGGCGCTCGGGTCAGGGTGCTGATCGAATCATGCGACAGTCACACTTCCTGGGGGACAGTCGGGGTCTCGCATGATATCCTTGAGGCCAGTTGGCAGGCCCTGGTTGATAGCATTACTTTTAAACTGATGAAGGATGAACAGGAACAGTAATCAAGATGAGACCAGGGATCTCCGCCCCATGGTCCTGCTGATTGTCGGGCTGCTGATTGTCGGCAGCCATTTTTTCCATCCGGTTTCGTTTGATGTTAACCCCGCTGTTTGTTATCCTTTATTGTCGGAGCACTCCATTGTCCGGCTTAATACGAGTGACTTCCCTGATGGTTTTTATCTGCTGCCCGCTGCAGCTCGCCGATTAGCAAAGCCTTTGTCTCCTGGCATTCGCCCCCACCCCAGGCTTGCTCCTCTTTTTTTTCTGCCGATTCCAATTAATGAATGTGATGAAGAGTTGTTGGCAACCATTCCCGGTATTGGCCCGGTCTTGGCAGGAAGAATCATGCAGTATCGTCTGAAGCATGGAACTATAAAGAGTCTTGACGAATTTTTGCAGATTAAGGGCATAGGTGTTTCAAAGTTGCACGAGATACGTGATGGTATAGTAATTTAATGATCGGTATTAAAATAGTGATTAACTGATCAGAAGTATCGTCTTTACCATTAATCAGTTATGCGGAGGATCCTTGCCGGAAACGTTCTGATTTCCGGAAAACTGTTTTCGCAATGCCGGAAAATCTCCCTGCCTCTTCTGAAGTGTTAATCATTCCAAGATTGTTGTAATATGCTGGATTAACTGCTATTTGTTTTGTTTATTGCGACAATGGTCTGCATTTTGCATATAAATTAAAAAATACAATTTTTTGACTAATTGTCTAGACAATAAAATAAGTTTGTCATCTGTGTTATTTTTGGGGTTGTTTTTTTTTGTAAATAGTGTTGAAACATTAGAGTAATCTAATATTATATATGTAATATATAATATTACATCTTATTGATTTTTAAAGATAATCAACACTTAAGAAATCTAGAAAAAATCTAGAATGAATCTATAAATAACCTTGAAAAATTGACGATATTTTGTTAGTTTTAAAAAACTTATATCAACATGAAATGTCTTGATGGAAATAATTAATATTATCCAATAATTAAAGGATTTGTTTATATAGTATCTGTAAAAAAAAGGGGAGGGGAGAAGATGGGCGGATTGTATGGCAGGTTGTTTCGGTATAGGTCGGTTTCCTTGGTTCCGCTTTTATTGTCTTTGTTTGCTCTGTTGACGTATGCGGATCAGGCATTCGCCTTGGCGGTCAACTGTGCGGATTGCCATAAGCAGCCGGTGGTAACCCACTCGGCCCAGCACGATAAGACCGTGGTGACTCGACCCTGGTGCGCCACCTGTCATGACGGTAATGTTAAGATCGAGCATACGGACAAGCGCCAGATCGCCTGCGAAAAGTGTCATATCCTTGCCTATGATGCCGTCATTGCTAAAGGGGTTGGCGGAATCAATGTCAATTGCAATGACTGTCATGTCTCCGCCGATCATCTTGTCCTCCACGATCAAGTCTCTAATGTCACACCTTGTCAGGAGTGCCATGCCGACAGCCTGATGGTCCTCCATAAAGATAATTGCGAAGCCTGTCATACCAGCACTAATTCATCAGTAATTAATACAATCAATATAGGTAAAGGGGCTACCGGCTCGCCGGTAAACTGTACAAACTGCCATGCTCTTCATGCCGGTACTGATCATAACATGTTAAGTGCGTCCTCTAATTGTACCAGTTGTCACACTATTGCCTCCTTCGAAGCGATATTGACAACCCACAGCAACTCATGCTTTACCTGCCATTCCAGCACCAGATCAGATGTAGTTACGACCATAACCCAGGGCAGGGCAGGAGTGAGTGTCAATTGTGAAAACTGTCACGGCGTGCATAATGGCGTGACAGACCACAATAATCTTAGTACGACAGCCAATTGTTCCTCCTGCCATGCGACCGCATCCTTGGATGCCATTCTGGTCACTCATCTCAGTAGCTGCGCCACATGTCACAGCAGCGCTCGCCCGGAGGTCACCGTCGCTATTAATAACGGTAAAAATGGTTTGCCGGTCAACTGCGAGAATTGTCATACGGCTCATGATGGCAATCTGGCTCATAACAATCTTGAAGTTGCACCAAATTGCGGCCAGTGCCATTTCAATATAATCTACGGTGAACTTCATAATAGTAATTGTGCGACGTGTCATTCAAGTACCGATCCGGTCGTAATGGCCACTATCAACCTTGGCAGGGGGCCAACCGGAACTAAGGTTAATTGTGATAACTGTCATGCCGGACATGCCACAGACCATAACTATCTGAGTACAGTTATCGATTGTTCAGGATGTCATAATACGACTGGAACGTTCCAGGAGATCTGGGGATTGCACCAGAACGTTTGCGGCACTTGTCATAATATAGCTTCAACCGACCCCATGTATCTCCAGGTGACAACAACGATTACCTCCGGCATGTTGAACAATCCGGTTAATTGCAAAGGGTGCCATTCACCTCATGATGGTACGGTTGTCCATAATAATCTCTCGACTTCCGTGAATTGTTCCAATTGCCATATGGGATCAACTTTTGTGGAAATTAACGGTATCCATAATAATGATTGTGCAAAATGTCACAGCAGCCTGCGGCCTGATGTCCAGACAACTATCAATGCCGGCAAGGGTGCTAGCGGTATTCCGGTTAACTGCGAGAATTGTCACACCGGTCATACCGGTGCTGTCCATAACAATTTGAGCACGGCGCAGCCCTGTTCAACCTGTCATGACACTGCTGACTTTGATGCAATATATACGGTTCATGGCAGTGACTGCCTTACCTGCCATGCAAGTACAAATAATCAAATGGTCAAGGATACTATTAACAGAGGTGCCGGTGCCGATGGCTTAGCAGTTGATTGTATCAGTTGTCATGGCAATCTCGATCACAACTCTGTGCATAACAAGACGCTCTTGCCGCCGGATGGTTGCACGAATTGCCATGTGGCCGATGTGAAGGTCGAACATGTTGATAAGCATGCTTTAGGGTGCGTGACCTGTCACAGCAGTATTGATCCCAAGGTCCAGGCTGCCATTGTCAAAGGTATGGGCCTGAATGGTAAGGATGTTTATTGTGCCGATTGTCATATAGGAACCAATCATAATGCCGCCCATGACCAGACCTTTGTGCCGGATGCGGCCTGCTCGACCTGTCATTATCAGGATGTGGCGACTGAGCATGTAAACAAGAGAGGGCTTGATTGTCTCGTCTGTCACGGCAATACCACTTTTGATCAGATTATAGATTCAGGCATGTCCGATAATCTGCCTGGCCCGGTGCCTGTGTACTGTACGACCTGCCATAATCCGGTTGTTAATCATGACACTGCCCACAGCAATACCGCAGTGCCTTCGACTAGTTGTTCTACCTGCCATTCTGCCGATGTCGGTGTTGTCCATGTAACTGAGCGCAAATTAAGTTGCAGTGTCTGTCATGAGAATTCAGCCTATAGCTCGGTAATCAACCATGCAGCAGGAGTTACCGTAACCTGTGCTCAATGTCACGGTACTATTACCGATCACAATTCAGCCCATGATAATGCCTTGATAGATACCGATGGCTGCGTCAAGTGCCATGCTGCCGATGTAGTGGTTGAGCACGTGACAAATCGTGCTTTGACTTGTTTCACCTGTCATAGCAGTATTGATCCAACGGTTATGCAGACAATTGCCACCGGCAAGAGCGGCACTGCTGTATATTGCACAACCTGCCATGTCACCCAGACCGGTCACTCCAGTGCTCATGATATGACCGTTCTTCCGAATACTACTTGTGCAGATTGTCATGCTGCTAATGTGGTGACCGAACATGTTGATAAACGCGGAATAGCCTGTAGCCTCTGCCATAGCAGCACCAATACTGACATTATCAGTGCAATTGCCACCGGTAAGGCCGGCAGTCCGGTTAACTGTTATGCCTGCCATCCTGCCGTTGATCACAAGGCAGACCATAATATGGTCGCCTTTCCGACCACTCAGGCAATCGGCTGTACAACCTGTCATGATGTCAATGTAGTAGGAGAACATGTCGAGAAACGGGCCTTAAGCTGTCTGGTCTGTCATAACAATCCGGCTTATGCCGCCGCTATCGCCTCTGGTATTGCCGGAACGGTGGTGACCTGCGATCAATGCCATGGCCAACCCCAGCATCATCTCAGCAGCGATGCCCAGAACGGCCTGTGTGTGAAATGTCATACGGTTTCTGCCGAGTATAAGGATGCCCCGGTTCAGGGTCCCTGCCGGCAGTGCCATATCAATACCAGTAATTTTGTCCAGGGTCTAAACCCGACCCGGGTTGTGCATGCCTATAACACCCTGGGCAAGATTTCCGACTTTGGCGCCTGTGTGGCCTGCCATGTCCCGCGAAGCTCAACCTTTAAACCGTTTCATGCCAAGCCGACTGTAGGACGTCAACCAACCGACCCCAGCATCGCAGTGCCTGGACGAGGAACATTTAATCTTTTTTATTCCGAGTTCAATCGATCGAGAGAAGGTGGTGAGGGGAGTAGATGGGGCAGTGAAGATCGTAATTATAAAAATCAACAACAAGCGTGGAGTCAGCCGGCAATCAGCTATAACATGCTGGTGGTCAGCCATGCCGGCGTGAGTTACACGGTGCCGACCTTTGACGTGCCGCCGCCGACAATTATCAGTCTTGATAAAACGAGTTCATTTGTTGGTACAACAGTTAAAATTACCGGAACAAAATTTGGTGCAACCAAGGGTACATCTTATGTCTTGTTTGGAACTGCGGCGCAAGTTTTGGATGGAACTGCGACGAAAGTAACGACCTCAGCCTGGTCGGACACCAATATCAGTTTTGTAGTACCGAGTAATACAATTGGTACCTGGTATCTAAAGGTCGTGGTAAATAACGTGAGCAGCAATACCAAAACCTTTGCCATTGTTTCCCCAACAATTACGAGTCTAGACAAAACAAGCGGAAGAGTTGGCACAATTGTTAAAATTACCGGAACTAATTTTGGTGTCACAAAGGGCACTTCTTATATTATGTTTGGTACGCAGTCGCAGTTGGCGGCTGGAACTGCGACTAAAGTAACGACTTCCTCCTGGTCGGCCACGTCGATGAATTTTACTGTTCCGAGCAAAACTAGGGGTGTCTGGTATATAAAGGTTGTGGTTAATGGTGTGAGCAGCAACATCGTGAGTTTTACTATTAGTTAACGATAGATTTATTGTGCATGTAAGTTTAAGGTGGCCTCATTGCAGAGATGAGGCCACCTTTTTTGTTGGTTTTCAGTAAACTATTCGGATGTTATGGTGGGCCAGGTTTCTAGATTTGTATGATACCCTTTTCTTACGAAAGGCTGACTTATGGAATACGGTTTTGATTTAAAGATGCGGCGATACTGTATTTGTTTTATTCTGGCGATATCTTTCACGATTACCCAATATGCCTATGCCGGGACAAAGGTTGAGGGCCGCATCTTCACCCAGTATGGCGCCTTGACCGGCGCCACCGTATCGGTATTTAAGACCTTTGCGGATATCGAGAGCAACAAGCCGATTTTGGTTGCCCAGCCTTCGGATCAAGAGGGGGTATATCGTTTGAGTCTGTCGGAAGGGTTGTACTATTTTACCGCCACAGGCCAATACGAGGGCAAGGAGCATTCGGCTTATTACATGAATAACCCGGTGATACTGGGCTCCGCCAATGTCTGGCTGGCCATGATGGTAAGCCAGGTTAAAAAGCCAATCTACTCCCCGGGGGAAACTGCAATCAAAGGCAGAGTGACATTCAAGGGGGAACCACTTAAGGATGCCTATATCACCTTGTATATGTCGAATGACAAGGTGTTTAAAGGATTGGGGTTCAAGACGGAATCGGTAAATGAAGATGGTTCGTTCAATATTCCGGTAGCTCCAGGCAAGTATGTGCTGGTTGCCAAGAAATATAGCGGGCCCAAAGGGGGGCGTCCGCCGCAATCCGGCGACCTGATCGGTTTTTATCCGGCCAACCCGGTGGAGGTGAAAGAAGGGCAGGAAGTTGCTCTGGAAATTCCCTGTTATCCCAAAGGCGATAGGTCAACCTTCAGCAATGTGCCAACGGTAAAAAATAATGATTTCACCTCGTTTGCCGATCTGGCCACATCCTCCGGCATAGGTGTTAAAGGGCGGATAATGGATACGGCCGGTCGACCGGTCAAGGGCATTTATGTGCTCGCATATCTTAGTGAGACGCCGGTATTCCAGATGTATCATCTGAGCCATGGCACACCTTATTCTGCCAGATCTGATGCTGACGGCCGCTATTTTATTCCTTTAAGCACGGCTGGAAACTATTTCGTCGTGGTCCGGGATACCCTTGGTGATGGACCGCATCGCGGCGAGGTTTATGGATTATATCAGGAAAATCCCATGCACCGGATCGCTTTTAAGGCTGGAGACCTGGTGTCCGGAATTGATATTGTTGCCGGCACAACCATGGCAGTGACCGGCCAGGATGATAACAAGCAGGCCATATCCAGTCGGCTGGTCGATCCATTGATCCTGTCAGATACCGCTATTTTGGTTGATACGGTCTGGACCGGCAAGGTCATCATCAGCGGGGTAGTCTCGATAAAAAGAGGAGTGACCTTGACTATTGAGCCTGGTACGGTTGTGCAATTCCGTTATACTGACAAGGATAAGAATCAGATCGGAGACGGCGAGATCATGATCGAGGGCCGGATCATTGCCCGCGGCACTCCGGAAAGACGAATCGTCTTTACCTCAGCCGAAGCCAATCCGAAGAAGAGGGACTGGTCGTATGTCAACTTGATTGCCAGCGGCGCCCCCAATCTGTTTGCCTACTGTATCTTTGAATACGGTTTTTCCGGTCTGCAGAACCATTACGCCAATGCCTCTGTAACTGACTCTCTCTTCCGGAATAACGGTGAGGGTCTCCACTTCAATACGGTCAACATGGATATAGAGCACAACACCTTTGTTCAGAATGAGGTGGGCATCAAGTTCTCCCGTCTCGAGGGTGATGTCATGGTACGGAACAATTTGATCACCGATAATGACATTGGCGTACTTTTTGTCCATCAACACATCAACGCGGTTGATTTTGACAATCTTCACAAGGTTATCGAGCCGCCTCATTTTATCCAAAACAATATCTTCGGGAATCGAAAATACAACTACTCCATGGGTGATCGACAGCAGATCAATATTGAGATGCGTGATAATTGGTGGGGGAGTGTTGATCTGCAGGCCATCGCCACGACAATTTTTGATAAAGAAGATGATGTCGAACTCGGCACAGTGGTATATAAACCAATTTTGCCGGCTGCTGTTGAGGCGGGAGTACGATAATTGATATTATATTGTCCTGATATCGGAGGAGTCCTGATGAAGGTTTTTTCAAAATCCACAGTAGCCATTTTGGTTTTGTTTGTTTCTCTTGCCAGCCATAATACTGGATATGGCCAAGAGCCTAAGACGGTGGAGCCTGCCAGGGGGACAATCAATGGGCAGGTAATCGGCAAGGCTGTTGAGGGAAAACCGGCAATGTCTGGTATTGTCGCGTTTTTTGACATTAAAGAAGGGCCGCCATCCGGGCCCGGGCAGATGCACAGGGTGCCGAACGGTCTGACAAAACTTGACGAAAATGGATTCTTTACTGCTAAAATTTTGCCCGGCAGATATTACATCGGCATTATCCAGGGCCGGGCTCGTGAGGCTGTGGGGCCGCCCAGAGAAGGCGAACAGACCTTTACTGCATACGGTCAAGATGGGGCGCCCAGGATCTTTGAGGTCGTTGCCGATAAAACCGTGGAAACCGGGCCGCTCAGCGGCAAGGTGCCATCCGGAGTAAAATGGGCTGAACCGGCCTATTTTACTGTGCAAGGGAGTGTGCGGGATGAGGCCGGCAAGCCTTTTGTCGGAGCCAAAATAATTGCCTTTAAGGCTGGCGATCCGGCCCGGCGACCGGCATTTACCTTTAACAGTATTGCCAAGGACGGCGCTTACCAGCTGAAGTTGTCGGCTGACAGCTCATATGCGATCTCGGCCAGGGCAAATTATGGCGGCGGTCAACCTGAGACCGGTGAATATATCGGCCGTTATGGAGATAAAGATGTGGTTGTCGTTACCGGCAAGTCGGGCGAAGTGCTGAAAAATCTAGATATTACTATGCGTAAGGTTCCTGAACGTTTCCCGCAGGGTGAGGTGGAGAACCCTCTGCGCAAACAGCAGCCCGGATCAACTAAAGAGTTGAAAAAGAGTTCGGAACCGGAGCCGAAGTAATTTGATGCAGAACTGAGTTGTCTTAGGTTCTCTATCTATTGCCAATGGCATCTTATTTAAATACAAGGAAGTATTGATAGGCTAGAAAATTATATTCACTATCTAACCGGAAACCGGCAGCGAGCGCCTCTTGCAGTACTGTTTCTCTGGAGACCCGCGTATTAACCGGTGGGCCCACCGGTGTCTTTGTGGCGTGGAAATCAATAATAGCCAGTCGGCCGCCGGCTTTCAATTTGCCGGCTAAGATCTTGAGATAATCAGTTCGGCTGTTTAGATACATATATGTGTTGCACATAAAAATCAGATCTGCAGAGGCTTGCGGCAAAAGAGGGTCGTCAGGTCTTGCCAGTATCGTTTCAATATTCTTTTGGTTTTCCTTTTGAGCCCGTTGGTTAATATATTCGAGCATGCCCTTTTCAATGTCTACCGCATATATTTTCCCGTTGTCACCTACCCGCAGTGCAAAGATAACGGTGAAATAGCCTGAACCAGCCCCGACATCAGCGATTGTTTCTCCTTTTTTCAAGGCAAGATAGTCCGCCACCTTCTCGGGTTGTTGCCAGTCTGCCCGGCGTTTAGTCTCCATTGCCGCGATATAGTCATCAACAGACCTGAAATATGCCGGCAGCTCTCCAGTCATGCCATGCCAAGGCATTACCAGGCAGAAGAGCAAGAGGATAAAAGCAATTGTTACGCTGAAGCTGAATCTGTTCATATCACCCTTTCAGCCAGATTATTTTCCGGTCACCCCGGCACCCTTTGCAGGCTGTTCAAGGCAAGGTGAGTATATAATGGCTGCGAGAGAACTGTCGGCATTTTTATCGAAAACAGATGCCTCTATCTCCTCTTTTTTTGCACTGCCCCACCAGTTGTTCCGCAGATCAAGGTCAATTGACTTTCGCTCGCCCATTTTAAAATTGTAGTCAAGATTGCCAAATATATTGTTATTGGTTATCAGGGGCAGTTCAAAACCGGTCGGCGGTGTATCTGTTTCAAAGTCGACAGTCTTCCTCTGAGGCTGCATGAATAAAATGCCAACAGAATTATTGTTGATAACATTGTCTCTTATGACAACCTTCCCCTCAAGACTAGCGAATCTCACCCCGACCTCATTTTCAAAAAAATTATTGTGCTCCAGCACCAGGTTTGCCTTATTGAATCGGATCCCCTCCTGGTTGCGGGTAAATACGCAGTTCCTGATGGCAGCACCGGAATAGATCAACTGGATCCCGGAAAAGGCATAGCGGAACTCACAGTATTCGAAAAGATTGTCAGAGCCGGTCGCCAGCAGCATGACATGCGCCCAGTCTCTTGCCTCGCCATTCTCAAGAACAGAGGTAAAGATTATCCGGCTCTCCGCACTGCCTTTGGCTATTATCCGGCCTTCAACAATTATCTCGCCATCACCTATTGAGTTTTTGTCTTTGTCAACCTTATCGAATTTTATGACTGTGCCAGGTTCAATGGTCAGGGTGACCCCCCGTTTGACCAGGACCTTGCCGCCGATAGAGATGTTGCCCTGCCAAACCGTGTCACTTTCAATTGTATAATCGTCCTTGTAGACAACGCTGTTGATGGGGCTGCTATCTTTCAGAACCGATTTGATGCTCTCATCCATTGCTTTCCCGACAACTATATCAATATCAGTAACCACGCTATCTTTTTTAAAGAGCACCGATTGTTGCGGATTACCTTCATAAATCCCATAGATCTCTTTTTCATAGGGCGCTCTGCCGAGTGTATTTCTGGCTATGACGTTATATTTGCCATCAGTGTTGAGCGGGATGAAGTAGTTGCCTTCCTGATCAGTCTCACCTGAAAATTCTGAGCCATGGCTCAGATGATAGAGCAGCAGGATCGGCGCTTCGCTCTTGTAAGCCAGGACATAGAGGCCAGCCATTGGTTTGCCGGCGAGGTTGGTTACCTTGCCTTTAATGCCGAACTTGGCCTGCTCGGCACTTTGGCCCACGGTAAGATAGCTTTTGGGTTTTCTTGGATCAAAATCAACAAAGGCTTCCCTGTCGCCCTTGGGGTAGCAAGGCACCTCAATCTCCACCACATTGTCAGCTTTCACCTCGACAGGGTTGTGAGGGCAGTAGCAGTAAAGATCACCTTTTTTCAGGGGTCTAATATTTCTACCGCCTTCCATCTTTTTAGCGATTACGACATAATTACCGGGAGGCACGGCTAGATTGAAGGTGCCGTCCGGGTTTACCGATTCCGTCTTGAAACCAAGGCCCTTTAACTTGATACTTTCAGGAGCATAAAGTGATATGTAGGCGTCAGATACAGGTTTCCCCTTATAAGTCACCACTCCTTTTATTGATGAGAGACCTTTAGTAGAGACGAGCGGTCTGATATCATTGGCCATCAAAATCATCCATAACCCGTCTTTGCCTATGGTTTGCGGATTGTTACCGTGATAGGCGAAATACTCCTTTCCGTCCTCTTTGCCGCGAGCCACAAAGTAATATGTCCCTTCCGGAAGATCCAGCCTGAAAAGGCCTCTTTCGTCACTACCTTGGGATGATAATAGAGCTGTCCCGGACCTGAAATCCTCAAAACTTTTGTAAACCTCGACCCTGGCGGCTTTCATCGGGCCTTTATCATTAAAAATCCGGCCCTCAAGGTTGGCTGACCAGGCGGTCAACGGCATCAGGGTAAAAACCAGAAAAAATGCCAGCACATTCAACATGGTGCTCCTCTTATTAGCTTGAAACAAAAATAGCAGCTTAGATCAGTCTTCTCTGCTTAAGATAGTCTTTGGCAACCCGTTTTACTTTATCGCCGGATTTTACTGCTTCGAACAGTTTTAGATAGGATTTTTCGTCTGTTACACCGCCCAATTTGTTGATTACGCGGGGCAGGGCAGGGTAGTCGGTTAGTACTTCGGTTGTGATGATCGGTACATAGTAAAGTTGTCCCTTACCGCCCTCATCCGGGGTAACGCCAAAGGCGTCGAGCAGAACCAGATCCAGACTCTTTTTATAACCCTCTCTGACCAGAGCATAGGCTTCCTTGTTATCTGCCGGTTTTGTTTTTCCGAGCAGGGCTGCGGCCCGTTCAGTATTTTCGATGAGGATACTGACAGTGCCGTTTTTTACAGCGCTGTAAAGTTCACTCTGGTTTTCAAAGTATTTGATGTTTACCGTGGTGCCGGTCCGTTCGTTAATCAGGGTTGCCAGCATCTCGGCAAGAAGTTGTTCGTTGGTGGAAGAGAGAGCGCCGATTGTCAGTATGCGTCCGACACAGGCGTATCCTGTATGAGCCATGGCAAGCGAGATCAGCAGCAGTGTCGAGAACAAAAATATCTTTTTCATCAGGTTTTCCTCAGGGTTCGATATGACTTGAAGTTTGTTTTTTGGGGACGGGATCAGTTTGAACAACTATGTCGATGTTTTCCATGTGGTTGGTAACAGTGATCTCTTTGAAGCTGGCAACGGTTCGTTCGGCCGGGAAGGTTTGGCTATATCCAAGCTGAAATTTTCCGGCCGGCAGGAAGAGTAAGTAACGGCCGTCCGCGTTGGTCCAGGCCGAGATGTAGTCGGCAATTTGAGCCTGGTGCCGGGCCTCATTACGGTTTGCGATTGCGTAGGCCGGTTGGAGCGGTTTCCCTTTTTTATCAACGATTTTTCCCTGGATTCTAAAAAAGTCACTGTTAGTTTTTTTATTAAGCCGGGCCGATTCCGCCAGATCTGCAACTGTAAAGGAGACCTCGACTGGCTGGCCGGTTGCCAACTCAAAGACGTCCGGTTCGCCAGAGTGTTTGTCACCAGGTTTGAGCGGGCCGAATTTCTCGCCTTTCCGGACCCGGGCAACGGCCCAGTACTTGCCGACCGGCAGCGTCATCCGAAAATGGCCGGTCGCATCAGTTCCGGCAGAGATATAGTCAGCCGGTCTTCTAATGTTTTCGCTGGTGTAGAGGAATATCTCAGCGAGTTCGACCGGATTCCGGTCGTGATCAACCACCTGGCCTGAGAATTCCGCGCTCTCAATTGCCGGTGCCTGAGCATTAATCAGAACAGAGGCCAAAAGAATCAAGAGAGATATAATGAATCGTTGCATAGAGAGCTCAATAAAACATTACTTCTCACCGGTTGTCAAAGCAGTGGAAGTTTTCATGATCTTGATCGGCAACTGTTCAGGTTGTACCGGTTCGTATCTTACAAAGCCTATTCCTGGTTCCTGATGGGCGTCGAAGATAGTTATTGCCGGATTATCCGTTCCCCACCAGTTGCCTCTGGCGTCGACATCTTCGTTATTGAATTCACCCATGCGGATATTGTAATCCTCGTTGGCAAAGATATTGTTTTTGCTGATGGTGAGTCCGCCGCCCTCTTCTCGTATATATATGCCCTTTTCGTTTTTGGTGATGATATTGTTCTCGATAACGGCGCGGCCTTTGAAGGCCCGGATCCCAATGGTATTTTGTTCGAATAGTGAGTGATTTATCATAAGCGGACCGCTCCGGAAGCGGATTCCACCCTGATTCTGGGTGAAACGGCAGCCAATGATCGGTAGAAAGGTAAAGTGGGAGTGCAGCCCCCAGGTGGCATACTCAAAATCGCAGTTGGTTAGAAGAGTGCCGTCAGCGTGTTCGAGCCGGATTTCGTCCCAGGCCTCCTTGGTCTTTTTTGCAGTAGAGGTAAAGCGGATCCTGGCGTCCGGATCATCACCCACTGCGATGAGCCGGCCCTGGACAATGAGGCCGGTCTTTTCGGCAAAGGCAATCCGGGTACCAGGTGCCACGTTGAGGGTAATACCAGTGGGGACAGTGACCGTAAATGGTATGTCGATAGCATTGCGCCAGGTCAAATTGGTTGGGACGATTGACAAAGGCCATGGATAGGCATCCGGTCGCGCCAGAAGAGGCATGTAGTCAACCTGGCCCCTAGCAGGGTCATCGGCAGAATCATAGATCATCAGAGCCGGGTCTGCCTCGGCAAACCAGTTAAGTGGTGCGCTGACGTTAAGCTTCCCTTCATTTTCAATGTGGTGGCCGTTGTTGGTAAAGGCGTTTTTGGTGATGACCCCGTAAAAAGAGACCACGCCGATGCCGCGCTCACCGTTGTCCGAAATGTGATTGTCGGCAATCACGGCTCTTGTCTCCCGGATATTGATGCCGTTAAAGCCATTACCGTGGATATAGTTGGCATGGATATCAGTATTGTCTACCAAATTAAGCGACAGTCCTGATTCTATATTATTGGCCAGGACGTTGCCGGTAACCGTGCCGAAGCGGGTATCCTGTAACATCATACCGTAACGGTTATCATAGATTGCATTATTCTCTATCCTCGGAAACCCCTCGCGCACCTTCAGTCCATATTCGATGTTTCTGGAGATGGTGTTGTCTGCCGCATGGATAGCGGTTCTGAAGAAATTGGCGCCGACAAGGTT
>Ga0156779_1248_pt2 | contig 15654 bp, 18 predicted proteins | sample RifOxyD3_FD_110729 | JGI IMG/M metagenome (GOLD analysis project Ga0156779, IMG submission 110729) | Deltaproteobacteria bacterium RIFOXYD12_FULL_50_9
GTGTCGGTGGAGTAAACAACGGGACCGCCACTGACGCCATTAATAGCAACCCCGTCGATAAGGTATGCTTTTCTGTCAGTTCTATAAGCGCTGATGTTGCCGGAGAAGAAACAAAGGGTATAAGGTTCGATACCAGGAAAGCCGAACCACCCGACTTCGTTGCCGATGGAGATAGGATTGTCGAGTGGGAGGAGTGGTATAGGTGCGCTTGGGAAAGGAAGATTTCCGACTTGAAAAATGATAATCGCTGAATCTGTTTTCCAATTTAAGTATATGAACCTGTCTGTTTCTTTTAGAAATGATATTTTGCCTGAATGTATATGATTAATTTTTATCGGCTGTTGCCATTCGTCAGAGTGTTCTATGACATGAAGCGCGGTGGCAACACCACAGAGATTTTTATCTTCATTGTAAAAACACAGGAAGCCTGTGCCACTTCCTGTCGGAGTTTCAATTTTTACAACATACGGGGCAACTTTATGAGCAATTTGATCCCATTCCATTTTGAAACTCCATGTTTTTTTTTAGCGCTAACGCCAAGGGTAACTTGCCGCTTGCCCTGGAAAGACGCGGCACGAAGAAAGGAGCAACGAACCATGAATGAACTTAATAACGCCACGGGGCAAGCGGTCAACGTTGACCCGCTTGTTATGCAATCTTGCGGAATTGGCTACCCCGATTGCCATTGCAACGACTGCATTGATGCTATCTCGGAGTACAAGGGATTAAAAAAGAACACTGTGTATCTGCTAGAAGGGCGACCGGTGTTTGTCACTGGGTTCTGTCCGCTGGAATCGTGTGCCGATGTGTTCTACAATAACAACCATCCAGATGCCCCCCAAATTTGCCAGAACGGTAAACGATTTGACTGGGTGGGATACGCGGAAGAGTTGCAGGAATATTCTGCATAACGCTGGGCGTAACCTGACGCCGCCTACGGCATTGCAGTAAAAAACTCTGAGCTTCCCGGCGTCAGGTTGACGCCTTTGTTGGGCTTTTGCCCTTGAACTTTTATATTTTTGGTTTTGCGAAAACCAAAAGGAGACCAATTTGATTAATGCAATACTCACATTCATCTTTCCGGCCGCCACCGTCAACAAATGCGTCTTCATGCCTGTAATAATTTTTATGGCAATTTTTGTAATTTTCCCATGCAGCATTAAAGCTACTGAGTTCAGAGGAATCAATGAAAGGCTCGAACATGATTTTAGCTTTTTCGTGGGAAGCAAGGACTTCGGAAGTTATTATTTCCGGGACTCTTCGCCTTTCCTCTTTGATGTTTTTCAACAAATAAAAGTGGATGTCAACGAAAGCAGCCCTAAAAACAGAAGACGCTTTGTTGAACTCGGTAATTTTAATATTTTCTTTGATCCTATTAATGGCAAACTTATTTTCAATAATAATACGGCAAAAGTACCCGGCTGTGCCGCCAGCGGTGAGGCCGAGAACCCCAGCCAGATATTCAGCGAAATTTCCCATCATCCGTTTATCATGTTTGGTTTAGGTTTTTCTGTAGCCGGGTGGCTTGCGATTGCCGTCCTTGATATTTATCCGAGACTATTAGCAAAAAAAAATGGCCTTTATTATGGTTTTGCTAAACGCTGAAGTCCGCCAGCTTGGTACTGCCCTTCAGTTAACGGATGGCGCGGAGATAGTCTGCGGCAAAACTCGTCATCAGAGGGTCAATTGCCTTTGTTATCGATTGTAGTTGTAAGGTTTATATGGTTTGTGAACTGGTGGGCTGCTGAATTCGTTTCTTTCAGAACCTCTTTCTCCTGTGTATGGATTGGAGTTTCCTTTTGATGAATAATTATTCCATGTGCTGTTGTCCGGTGAAGAACGGTAATGTGGAGCCACATAGGTTCCATCTTTTCTGATGTAGCCGTCCACGTATTCGTCGGCGGATGCAATGGACGCGAAAGCCAGTAAAGCAGTTATAAATAATATTGTCTTTTTCATAATAATTTTCTCCTGTTGAGGTGGTTAGCATGGAACAAAAAATCGACAAACTTACAAAAGAAGAGATTTACAACCTGGCGGATGAGCAGCTTCAGTGTCTAATTGATAAAGTTGGTGGGGATGCATTTTGTGTTGACCAACTAATACGGCACATTAATTTTATTTACGCCACCAAAGTTATTTTTGAGGGTACATGCTAGTTCTGTCTTTTGCTGCCGCATTCATAATTTGGTCATTCAGTAGCTGGGAAGTTGCGACTATGGCACAATTATTTTTTAACCCGCTCCAGATTTGGCATTCTTCCTTGATGCAAGGCTTATTTAAAAACGGGCAGAGTCGTGGTTCTTTATTTTGCATATCGTGTTTCTCCTTTTATGCGTTGTTCATGTGTGGTCTTATTGCCGCCCAACGTTGCCGATAACCGGCAGCAAGGAGGCAAATAACTATGCTTTTTGATGCATGTAAACCCCATATAGAAACCACGGACAGCACAAAACCTCCGCGCTCCTTGCTGTCCGCGTTGATTGGCCTTGTTATGCGGTTTAAGCCATCGTTTTGTCATCATCTATATACAGACACATATTACGAGCTAGACCTTATAAGATTGCCGCCAACTGGCGATAAGCAATACTACGAAAAATGCAAGACAGGCCGAGTAATTTTGCGCCACGTGTGCATGGATTGCGGCGCCGTTAAGATTTCACACGTTAACAGGTACGGTGTAATAACAGATATGAGCAGCAAGTACCATGCAGCATAACGTTGTTTTTAAGCCGCTGCGCCTAAAAGCAACCAGATAAAACCGCCGAGCTTCCCGCAGTCGGCTTGAAAAACCTTGTTATGTGGCCATGCCACTGGAGGAGTTATGAAAATAAAGGTTTATGCTTCTTTGTCGTCTGAGTCACTATTTGAAAAAGGAAAGGAGGCTGGATTGGCCGAAGGTGCCGCCGACTACTTTTCTTACTGCAACGAAATAGAATTAGAGCTCGATGTTCACCCTGAAAGCGGGGCGGTTTATGGGGCCAAAGTGACACAGAAATTTTGACACATAACAAGTTATTAGCTGGTTTCTGTATATCTACGAAAACCACCCATTTCTAAAAACATATTTGACAAATAATATGTGAATATGTATGCTTTTACTAACCGTATAACCTTACAAAATGAACAATTCACCATAAAACTATATAAGCCCGAAATGATAGACCTGCCGCCGGAACTCGTTGAAATTTACGAGAAAAAACTCATTCAGGGTAACGTTCCAGATGCCTATCGGAACTTCTACCGGAAGTGGCTGCGGTTTTATTTGGATTTTTGTCACAAATACGGCCAAGCCCCCTCCGATCCACAAAGCATCGCACCTTTCCTTAAAAAACTTGAAGCTAAAAAACAATCTCAAGCCTTCCAGCGCCAAGCTCAACATAGCATTGCCCTTTATCTGCAACCGGTGAATGAATCAGCTGCAACCGCTTCAACCGCCATACCTCCCATCGCTGCCGCCACCGTCAATGAACCGATTCAAGTAGCCATCGTTTCAGCGGAAGGCCGGGATGGCGATCCGCCTTCTTCGCAGCCCTCGTCGGCGAATACTCGGACAAACGGAATTCCCGCTCCCGCGCCGCCTATCGCTCCGGAAGAAGTCTTGTCTCCCCTCGACCAGTGGCATAATGCGGTTGCCGATCTAGCTGCCGAAATAAAGGTGCGGCATTATTCACCGAAAACTCTGAAAAGTTATTCCAGCTGGGTGAGGAAGTTCCAGTTCTTCACCCGCAACAAGGAGATCCAGGCCATTTCGCCCGCCGACGTCAAGGATTACATGAAATTCCTGGCCGTCACCCAGAAAGTTTCCGCCTCGTCGCAGAATCAAGCCTTCAATGCCCTGCTGTTCTTCTTCCGGCATGTCCTCAAACAGGACTTCGGAGACCATACCGACAACGTCAGGGCCAAGAAAACCAAGTATATCCCAACCGTTTTGTCGCGAGAGGAAATCGATGCGGTCCTGAAACACCTTTCATCTCCCTATGATCTCGTAGTCAAGCTTCTGTACGGCTGCGGCTTGCGCCTGTTTGAATGCGTGAAACTCCGGGTCGACAACTTCAACTTCGAGGCCAAGGTGTTGACCGTCCACGACGGCAAGGGACAAAAGGACCGGACATTGCCCATACCCCTGGCGATTGTCAAGGAACTGCTGGGCCAGCTTGAACAGGTCAAGGATATTCATCAACAAGACTTGGAGAATAACGAATGCGCCGGCACCTTTCTGGACAACCGACTGGGAAAAAAATACAAAAACGCGCCGAAGGAACTGGTCTGGCAATGGTTCTTTCCGGCCAGGACTCTGACCTTCGTGCCTGATGAGAAGAAAATGCGGAGATATCATCTGCACGATTCGCATGTGCAAAAGGCGATTAAGCAGGCGGTCGGCAAGGCCAGGCTCACCAAACGAGCCTCGGCGCACACCTTCCGTCACAGCTTTGCCACCCACCTCCTGCAGGCCAACTACGATATCCGGACTATCCAACAGATGCTTGGCCACAGCGATGTTCGCACAACGATGATCTATACCCATTGCATACCCGGTCGGACAGTTAAAGAGGCCCAAAGTCCACTTGATTTTTAGCAGCTTAGAACTAATTTTCCGGACGTTTTTACCTCGCAAGAGGGTGCTGAATAAATTACTATTTAATGAAGCCAATTTTCCCAACATAAAGAGGGAATTTATCGATGTCAAGGAATAAATTCGCTTTGTTACTAAGGTAAAAGGTTATGAAACAATCCGGCCCTCAAACTACCGCACCCTTGGCCGAGAGGATGCGCCCCCAACAAATAAAAGATTTTATAGGCCAGGAGCATCTCCTGGGTAAAGACAAAATCCTCTCCCGCCTGCTCAGCCAACAGCATATACCATCGCTTATCCTCTGGGGTCCTCCCGGCACCGGCAAAACCACCCTTGCCCGCATCCTGGCCCGCTCAACCGACGCCGACTTTGTCTTTTTCTCGGCCGTACTCTCCGGGGTCAAAGAGATCCGCGAGATTGTCGCCCAGGCAACCGAACGAAAAAATTCCGAACACAAGGCCACCATCCTTTTTGTCGATGAGATCCACCGATTTAACAAGAGCCAGCAGGACGGTTTTCTGCCCCATGTCGAAAGCGGCCTGCTCACCTTGATCGGCGCCACCACTGAAAACCCCTCTTTTCAGGTTATCGCCCCGCTTCTGTCGCGCTGCCGGGTGCTGGTACTCAATCCGCTCACCCCGGAGAATCTGCGGGCCATAGCCGAACGAACACTGACCGACCGGGAAAATGGCCTGGGTTCTCTGCAGCTCCATTTTGAGGAGCGCGCCCTGGAGCATCTTATCGCCATGACTGACGGCGATGCCCGCAATCTTTTAAACAGCCTGGAGATCATCGCCTCATTCTGTGACTCATCCAGTTGTGCTGAAGTGACCATGGCTATGGTTGAGGAAGCGATCCAGCGCCGCAGTCTCAGGTATGATGCAGACGGCGAAGAGCACTACAACCTAATCTCAGCGCTGCATAAAAGCCTGCGCGACAGCGACCCTGACGGAGCCCTCTACTGGTTGGTAAGGATGCTGGTCGCAGGTGAAGAACCACTCTATATCGCCAGAAGACTTATCCGCTTCGCTTCCGAAGATATCGGCATTGCCGACTCGCAGGCCTTGGTTATTGCGTTACAAGCCCGAGAGGGGTATCATATCCTTGGTTCGCCCGAAGGAGAGCTTGCTTTGGCTCAAGCAACCGTTTATCTTGCGACAGCGCCCAAAAGCAATGCCGTGTATATGGCCTATAACCAAGTTAAACGTACTATAGAGGAGACCGGCACTCTGCCTGTCCCCTTGCATATTAGAAACGCCCCGACTAAACTGATGAAACAACTGGGCTACGGCAAAGATTATCGCTATGCCCACGATCAGGATGAGGGGTTGGCAGACCAGGAGCATTTACCGGACGAACTGAAAGGCAGAACCTTTTACAACCCGACAAACCGTGGCTATGAGGCGATAGTAAAAGATCGCCTGCATAAATGGAAACAGATACTGGCGGAACGCCGCAGAGAGAACTCTCGATAACTATTTTTTGTTTTTTACACCTACCACCGCTACCCTGAATTTAAAATCAGGAGGGATACTGTGAAACCAACCGCTAATTTATTGTTTATGTTGTTCATCACTCTTGCGCAGATGCATTTATGGGTCACTTCTGCTGTTGCCGTCACGGATAAGGATTATCTCCTCTTCTATTCGAACGCTGTTATTGGTGAAATTGAACCGTGCGGCTGAAAAAGCCGACAATTGGGCGGTCTGTCCAAAAAGGCTCATATCCTCGAAAAAACCATCAAAGAGAACAACAAACCAGCGCTTCTGGTCGATGCCGGAGCCTTGCTGTTTGATCGGCCACGCCTCTCTCCAGGTACCGAACAACAGGCCCAGATCAACGCCACAGGAATAGTCGAGGCCTATAATGCCATGCATTACGATGCCGTAGCCGTCTCCGGGCAGGAATTAGCGGCCGGTCTCAGCTTTCTCCTGGCGCTTAAGGAAAAATCGCAATTCACCTGGCTGAGCGCCAATCTCGTCCGCAAATCCACGAATCAACCGCTTTTCGCATCAAGCCTGATAAAAAAAATCGGCAATCTTAAAGTCGGTATTACTGCTCTGACCAGTCCTGAAGAACCGGGCATCCTCACCCAGTCCGACGATGCAATGATTATGGCATGGGAGCAGACCCTGCCGGCAGTCATCAAACAGCTTGCCGGCAGTGCCGACATGATCATCCTGCTCTCCAGTCTGCCGGCCCACCTGAATACGGATATCACTAAACTCCATCCTGAAATCCATATAATTGTTCAGGCGGAACAACGATCAGCAAACATGCCCCCTCAACTTCAGAACAAGACTCTGATCTGTCAGACGGCAAAACAGGGGAAGTATCTAGGTTTATTACAATTTTCCTGGAGCAAATCAAAAGTATGGGGTGATGATAAAAACACCATGATCATTGATAAATCCAGAGAGATCGATCAACTGGTATGGCAGATAAAAGGGTACAAGAGCAGGGGCGAACCTGAAGTAGTTTACAAGGATGACCGTAGTCATCTGGAGATCTATCATAATCTCGTACGCCAGAAAGAGGCTCTTGTTAAAGAGGTCAATACCCTAAAATCAGTTATGGAACAGGAGCGGGCGCGCGGAACAGCAGCAGGATCTTTCACCAATGATTTCATAGAATTAGATGCAGGATTACCGAATCACCCAAAGGTCCATGCCATTATTCAGCAAACCAAGGAACGAATCAACTCTTTAGGCAGGAGGCAAAGCAGTATTGCACCGCAACGCGCACTGGAACCTCTGCCATCGTTGTCAGCACCTTCCGATACGGCAGCAGCCGGTGGCTCCCTCTTTGCCGGCTGGATGGCATGCGCAGGCTGCCATGCCGAGAATGTTAATGGCTGGCAGGGCAACGGCCATGCTCACGCCTACCAGTCACTGGTCAGCTCGGAACAACAATTCAACCTGAACTGCCTGCCCTGCCATGTCACAGACAAAGGAGCCGACGGCACAGACCATCTCCTCGACCTGTCTGCCGATCTCAAGGCCGTGGGCTGCGAGGCCTGCCATGGCGCCGGCCGTCGTCATGCAGATGATCCCGGCAAATGGCAAGTTGTGGCCAAACCAACGGCCGACACCTGCACCCGCTGCCACACTCAGGAGCGCGACAACACCTTTGACTACGCTTCTGCTGTAAGCCGGATCGCTTGCGCCCGCACGGAGATTGTTGCCAACTGAAAAAACTTAACAAAAATTCTCACAAAAAAAGGGTGATGCAATGAAAATTCATTGCATCACCCTTTTTTAATTCTACTTATATCTACGATCAATTACTGAATAATCAGCAACCGAATGCCTTCTGCAGCGGCGGAACAGTCTGTTTCTTACGGCTCATCATGCCGTTGCACCACATAGAGCCATTGCTCAATTTGGCGCCAAATGCAGATTCGATCAATCCAGGATCTTTAGAAATAACCAGCAGGTCGGTACCTTCCTTGACAACGTCTGTCAGCATGAAAAGTACGGAATGACGCCCTTCTGCCTTCAGACCTTCCATGGCTTTCATTAGGTCGGCACGGACATTGGCTGCCTGGTCGAGGGTGGCCAACTCGAGCTGACCTATGCCAACCTTATTGCCCTTCATATCAAAATCTTTGTAGTCGCGATAGAGGAGATCCTTAACCGGGACACCATCGATAGCGGACTTGGCTTTAAGCATATCCATGAACAAAGCATTAGTGTCGGCAATACCGGCAATGGCTGCCAATTCCTTCACGGCAACTTTGTCTTCCGGGGTGCAGGTCGGCGATTTGAAATTAACGGTATCGCTTAGGATAGCGGCGGTCATGATACCGGCTACATTCTTGGCAATGGCGATGCCGTTAGTCTTAAAAATTTCGTTGATAACGGTGCAGGTGCAACCCACCGGCTTAGCATAAAAGAAAATCGGGCTGTTGGTGGTAACATCGCCGATTTTGTGATGATCAACCACTTCCACAACGTCTGCCATATTGGCAGGGCCCTGGGCGATATCACTGAAATCTACCAGCATAACCTTCTTGCCGGCGACATCGGTCATGATTTCCGGAGCGGCAAATCCGTAACGATCAAGAACCAGCTGGCTCTCCGGGTTCAGCGCACCCTGCATTACCGGCACGGCATCCACGCCCATTGCCTTCTTAAGACTAGCATAAGCGATTGCCGAGGCAACAGAGTCGGTATCCGGATTTTTATGGCCTACAACGTAGACTGACATAGCGTAACCCTCCTAAATTCAAAATTAAATATTATTGATGTCTAGCATCCGTTGGCGGACAACCGAGTCACGCCAGTTTTATAAAACTCCCACACTGGGAAGATTCTCATAAAAAAATGAATATAGATTCATTGCGTGAGAAATGATAGTGCCAAAGCAGTTTTCCGTCAAGCAGAAAAAAGACTCTCGTTAACCTTTATCTTAACAAACAAAACTTACGTAAATGAGTAAAAAAAATGGAGGATATGACTACCGACCTATCGGTCAAGTGGACATAGCCCCCATAACTATCTGTAAGCTAAAAAAAAATTAAGGCGAAATCAGGCTGCCAATCGCTCGGCTTCTTTTTCCTTCCTGATCTTACAGGCAAGCTCAAACGCCTTGGTACGACCATGTTTCTTAATGGAAACCGATGTCTTACCCTGTTTTCCGGCTTGATTTACCCAACTGACTTCATAGCGGTTGAGTTCCTCGTTCAGTCTTACACCAACCACACCGGTCTTGGTATTACTGACAGTAACAATATGTCTGTCGGTGCGAAGTTTGCCAAGTTGTTTCTCGGTCTTGTCACGCCAAGCCAGGGCAGAGAGAAGGCTTGAATAACGGCCACCGCACTTACCATCCGAAAAAAACTTTGAATAAGTTTTCCCGAAATAACGAACCCTTACATACCAACCGTGGGTCCGTTTCTCTTCCTGATCTATCCTGGCAATATCTTTGTGCTTTTCGACCATAACCTTCTTTTCCATAATATTCCTCCTTAACAAGGGCCAATAATTTCGCCTAACACATTACTTTAAAAACGTATCAGGATATATAGCATTTCGGCAAATCCGAAATGCGATCTAATATACGGTATAAAATATTTACAACCAAATTCATCTATGAAAAATCAAATAAAAAAGATTGGAGCAGAACCGGTTAACATATATTCAAAAAACAAAAAAAGCTTTTTTTTGCATATTGTTACTATTAACGATCAGACCTAACTGGACAATGTATAGCAAAAAAAAAAAACTTATTCAAGTAATAAATACATAGATAAGTCAGAAATATTTTTTCCCCAGCTTGCCGCTATAAGCAATTCAACCTGAAATTGGCAAAGCAATCATAACCAGGCTGACTGTCAGTTTAAATTGGTGTATTTTTCAAGACGGTTGTATATATTTTCTCACAACAGGAAACAAGATACTAAACCGCTAAGGAGCATTTCTTGGAAACTAACGAAGTACAAAAATTACTTGAGCTGAAAGCTATTATTATCCGGCTGCGAGCCCCTGACGGATGCCCTTGGGATATAAAACAAACACCGCTAAGCTTCAAAAAATATATCCTGGAAGAAGCCCGTGAGCTCGCCGAAGCTATTGATCAAAATGATGATAAACACATCTTGGAAGAACTGGGAGATCTCCTGTTTCAGGTAATGTTTGTCAATAATCTTTATGAAGAACAGGGGAAATTCACATTCTCAGACGTGATTGACTCCATCACTGAAAAAATGATCCGCCGTCACCCGCATGTGTTTGGAGATGCAACCATAACCTGCGAACAGGATCTCCGTGAGCAGTGGCAGAGAATCAAGGCCGGCGAACAAAACATTTGCCTCAACGGTAACGATATTGCCTCTGCGGATCTCAAACAACCCGAGAAAATTACACCTGATCATGCAGGTTAGGAACCCAGAAAATGATTGACAGAGAGCCCCTCTCATGTTATCCACACTTCAATTTTTTTCCGTAGAGATACGGACTTTTTCCCTCCTTGCTCTCTTGTGGTAGAGAACGAGGGCCAGATTAATGACCATAAGGAGGCTTACCATGCGAAGATACGAAACGATCTTCATCATTAAACCCAATATCGACGCCGACGGCATCACTGCCATCACGGATCGTGTCAGCGGAATCATCAAAGATTTTGACGGCACACTTGTCACTGTCGATAAATGGGGTCTGAAAAAACTGGCTTATAATATCGGCAAAGAGAGCCAGGGGATGTATATCTATGTCGAATATGGCAGCAAACCGGCTGCGGTTGTCGAAATCGAGCGAATTCTTAAAATCGATGACCGTATCCTGAAGTTTATGACTGTCAAAACCCAGGAAGTCTTTGATATTAACACACCTGTCCGGAAACCAAAAACAATCAGCGATAGTCCTGAAAAAGACATCGAGGATATCGAGGTACCCGAGCTTGAGGATTAACTCACAATCCTTATTCTCTCTCCCGATATGATAATCTAAAAGTATTGAGGTATCGCTATTATGATAAAAAAGAAAACATTTTCCCGTCGAAAAGTCTGCCGCTTCTGCGCTGACAAGGAATTGGTAATTGATTATAAGGAGCTGAAAACACTCCGTAATTTTGTTACTGAACGAGGCAAAATTATTCCGCAGCGCATCTTTGGCACCTGCGCCAAACATCAGCGTCAATTAGCGGATGCCATAAAAAGGGCTCGACAAATTGCCCTATTGCCATATTCCGGTTATCCGCAGATCTGATCATGAGAAGTGGTGTGCCAAGGAAGTCAGATGTCAGGCGGTGAAAGCGTCAAGGTTGAAATAAAAAAAAGTCATATTGCTCAAGGGGTTGCGCTGACCAGCATTATCCTTATTATGCCGGCATTACGACCTGAATTTGCGTGGCTTTATTTTCTTGTCCCTTTGCCATCCTTCTATCTGACGACCATAATGGGTCGCAAAGGTAGCGGGATAACTATTGGGCTTGCCATTGTCCTGTCCAGTTTGATTGCAGGACTCTTCGGTGACATTTCGGTAATGCTTTTTGCGCTGGGGCTGCTGCCGGCCGGATTTTCTCTGGCCCACTCTTTAAGGGTCGGGGAAACGCCACACCGGGCTGGATTAAGGGCAGTACTGACTGCCCTGCTGTTCTGGGCAGCTTTATGGGCGCTGATTGCCTTTGACCTGGGGACAAATCCTTATCAGGAGTCGGTTAAAACTCTGGACCAGAGTATTACTTCCTGGTATGAACTCTATGTTAAGAGTGCTCCGCCCCAGGCTGAACGGACCAAAGAGATTGAAATTGCCGTTACTCAGCTGCGGAACTTGACTCCCAAAATTTTTCCGGCTTTAATGCTGGTGTCGGTATGTATCACGATATGGCTAAATATGCTGATTGGCCACTGGCTGCTCAGCAAGAGTCAAACAGACCACACACCTTGGCCGAATTACCGGAACTGGGAACTTCCGGACCATTTAGTCTGGGGAGTAGTGTTGGGAATAACCGGTCTGATTATACCGGGCGACATTCCGCATGTGTTCGCACTCAACCTCCTTATTGTTTTAGGAACGCTTTTTTTCTTTCAAGGCCTGGCAGTCCTCTCACATCTTTTAAACAGATGGCGGTTTCCAGGTCTGTTGCGCAGCATTATTTATTTAATTTTTTTTCTGCAAGTCTTCGGTATAGTTATTCTATCCATCATGGGGTTGCTTGATACATGGCTGGATATACGAAGACGGAAACCCAAGGAAAATGACAACGCCGACCAGGCGGTATTTTAGTTTAAATAACAATAACTACTGAATTATCGATCTTCGGGAGGATCATTATCCTTTCGATCGGATCAACATGAAACGCGGAGGCAAAACAATGCAACTCATCCTCAAAGAAACCGTAGAAACACTGGGCCAGGAAGGTGATATCGTAAAGGTTAAGCCAGGATTCGGCCGTAATTATCTGATCCCGCAACAAAAGGCCGTTATGGCTACCAAATCAAATCTTGCCATTCTTGAACAGGAAAAAGCGGCAATCCAGGCCAAAATCCAGAAAAACCAGGAAGAGACGGAAGCACTTGCGAAAGCCATCTCCCGACTGACTGTTGTTATTGAGCAGCGGGTCGGCGAGGATGACAAACTATTCGGATCCGTTACCGCAGCTGACATTGCCGAAAAAATCCAGGAACTTGGTGTTGATATCGACCGGAAAAAAATAGTTCTGCCGGAACCCATTAAGACCCTGGGTGAGAGGAATGTCACCATCAAGATCGGCTACCAAAAAAGTGCGGTGGTCAAGGTCCAGATCATACCACAGGCCGTTGAATAGACTCGACTTGCGACCGTAGCAATATTTTTTCTCATTCTACTCCTCGGCGGGATACACGACAAAACTCCGGTTATAATACACCTGGATATGTCTGGCTCCCGCCAAACCGTTATTGATCAACGAGAAACTGCTTTATGGAATCCGGCGCCAAGGCATTTTCAACTCTGCAACGCTTGCCGCCTCAGAATATTGAAGCGGAACAGTGCGTTCTGGGCTCAATACTCCTGCATGCCGGGGCTTTAGGCAAGGCTATCGAAAAAATCACCGCCGATGATTTCTACCGGGACGGCCACAAGATTATTTTTGCCGCCATGGCGACTCTTTTCGAGCGCACGGAACCCCAGGACATTGTCACTGTCGCCAACTATCTTAAAGATGCCAACAAACTTGAACAGATAGGCGGGCCCGCCTATCTGGCATCTCTCACCGATATTGTGCCGGTCGCGGCTAACATAAGCTATTACGCCGATATTGTTAAAGAAAAATCAATTCTTCGCCGGCTTATCCAGACCACTACCGACATCGCCGGCCGCTGTTTTGAAGAACAGGATGATATCGACGTCCTGATGGATGAAGTGGAGCAGGCTATTTTTGATATTGCCAGCACCAAGGATAAAAAATCCTTTTATCCGATCCGCTTTGTCATCAACGAAACCTTCAAAAAAATCGTAACCCTTTACGAGAAAAAAGAACTGATCACCGGCGTACCCACCGGTTTTGCCGAACTTGACCGGATGACCGCCGGCCTGCAGCCATCCGACCTGATTATTCTGGCTGGTCGGCCAAGTATGGGCAAAACAGCCCTTGCCATGAACATTGCCCAGAACACCGCTCTCCTGCACAAAACCCCGGTCGGCGTCTTCAGCCTGGAGATGTCCAAGGAACAGCTGGGCATGCGTCTGCTCTGTTCGGTGAGCCGGGTCGACTCGCATCGCCTGCGTACCGGTTTTCTCAAGGAACAGGACTGGCCCAAGCTGGTCCGTGCTTCAGGCATGCTGGAAGGCTCGCCGATCTTTATCGATGACACCCCGGCTCTCTCCGTTCTCGAGATGCGGGCCAAGGCCAGACGACTCAAAACTGAACACAACCTCGGACTGGTCGTTGTCGACTACCTGCAACTGATGCGGGGTCACAAAAACTCTGAACGACGCGAGCAGGAAATAAGTGAGATATCACGATCACTTAAGGCTATGGCTAAAGAACTGCATGTGCCGGTAATTGCCCTTTCCCAGTTAAATCGCAGCCTTGAAAACCGGCCGAACAAACGTCCCCAACTTTCCGACCTGCGCGAATCAGGCGCCATTGAACAGGATGCTGACGTTATCTGCTTCATCTACCGTGACGAGGTCTATAACAAAGCAGAAGACAACCCGAACCGTGGCATTGCCGAGGTGATCATCGGCAAGCAGCGTAACGGCCCGACCGGTGTAATCAAACTGGCTTTTCTCGATCAATTCACGACATTCGAAAATCTAGCGACCGCTGAATCCACGCATACCGACTGATTTGCCGGTTGTTTTTTTGCCATTCTTCAGGTAATCTCGATTTCGAAAAAAGATCCGTTTATTATCATGTTTTTACGAGGTCCGACCTATGACTGTTCAACCAGAACATGCCAGATATGATTTCAAGACTGTTGAGACAAAATGGCAGGAGAAATGGCTGAATGAAAAAACCTTCAAGGCTGAAGAAGATTTAACACGACAGAAATACTACCTGCTCGAGATGTTTCCTTACCCCTCCGGCCGCATTCACATGGGCCATGTCCGCAACTATACGATCGGCGACGTGATCGCCCGCTATAAACGGATGCGCGGCTTTAACGTCCTGCACCCCATGGGTTGGGACGCCTTCGGTCTGCCCGCTGAAAATGCCGCCATTAAACACAACACTCCGCCGGCCCGCTGGACCTATGATAATATCGACTATATGAAGAACCAGCTCAAACGCATGGGCTTCAGTTATGACTGGGAACGCGAACTCGCGACCTGCTCACCGGAATACTATCGGTGGGAACAGCTTTTTTTCATCAAGATGTTCGAAAAGGGCCTGGTCTATCAGAAGGTTACAACTGTAAACTGGTGCGAAACCTGTAAGACCGTTCTAGCCAATGAGCAGGTTATCAACGGCGCCTGCTGGCGTTGCGACAATCTGGTTAATCCCAAAGAGATGAACGGCTGGTTTTTCAAAATCACCCAATACGCTGATGAACTCCTGGCAGAGTGCGACAGCCTGCAAGGCTGGCCGGAAAAAGTCCTCACCATGCAACGCAACTGGATCGGCAAAAGCATCGGCGCTCAGCTTGATTTCCCTATCGAGGGACTAGACACACCTCTGACGATCTTCACTACCCGGCCCGACACCATATTCGGGGCAACCTTCATGTCGATAGCCTGCGAACACCCGCTGGTCGAAACCCTGGCCGGCCGACATGAGCATCCGGAACAGGTCCGCGAGTTTGCGGCCCGGACCATCCTGAAAAGACAACGCCTCAAACCGGACGAAGAGCTGGAAAAAGAGGGTATATTTACCGGCGGATACTGCTTAAACCCCTTTACCGGCGACCGTTTGCCCATCTATATCGCCAACTTCGTACTCATGGCCTACGGCAGCGGCGCGGTAATGGCGGTTCCGGCCCATGATCAGCGGGACTTTGAGTTCGCCGCCAAATATCAGATACCGATCAAGGTGGTAATCCAGCCCGAAGGGGATAGCAGGCTTTTGGCAACCACCATGGATATGGCCTATGAAGAGCCGGGTGTTCTGGTTGATTCCGGCCCATTTTCGGGCCTTGCCTCGGATGAGGCCAA
>Ga0156779_1271_pt6 | contig 13592 bp, 12 predicted proteins | sample RifOxyD3_FD_110729 | JGI IMG/M metagenome (GOLD analysis project Ga0156779, IMG submission 110729) | Deltaproteobacteria bacterium RIFOXYD12_FULL_50_9
CTTAAATCTCCAGCCAGATATTTTTCGCTGAAATCTCTAATTCCCTGCCAGACATCGCCGGCTTCATAACCGGCATGACCGGCCATGGTCGTGCACTTGTAAATCGTGCCGTTGTAGTGCACGACACAGCCGTCCTCAACATCGACCATGCAAACATCCGGTGACAGGGTGGCAACCGGGAAGCCATGGCTGATGATGGCGTCCCGCGTGAATACTGCGGCAGGTGGCAGCCACTCTTCCTTCATGGATTTATAGCCGCAGGAGAAACCGGGCAGGGTGAATTTGTCAGATGTCTGCATGACCGGCTGGAAGGAAACGTGCTGGAAGTCGCTGGTGGTGAATCCCTGGTCAAAAAGCAGATCGAGCAGGGCTGGGTAGGACGGATAATTTTCCCGGGTGTAGTTGCCGTTCAGGATGATCGGTACAATGCCCAGGCACTCCTTGAGATTGGTAACGATCCGTTCAAAACTCGGTTGGCCGTTCTTAAACGGTCGGAACTGGTTGTGATTCTCCGGTGGTCCGTCCAGGGTCACCTTGATCGTGGCCAGACCCAGGCCGACCAGCTCGCGAAGCGTGTTCGGGTTCAAGAGCGAGCCGTTGGTGACCATGTGCATTTCAAATCTGCCGTCTTTTTCTTCGACATAGGGTTTTAAGGCGGCGGCAAGCTGCCTGATCCGGTTTAAGACCAGCAGAGGCTCACCGCCGTAAAGATCAAGGATCAAGGTGCTCTTGCCTCGGGTGTTGAACCGGTCTTTAAAGAAGGAAATACATTGCTCGGCCGTGGCCTCGGTCATTGCTGTCTTGGATTTCATGCTACCCTCGTAGCAGTAACGGCAAGCGAAGTTGCAATCCAGGGTCAAAATCATAGAAGCCCGGAAGGCCGTGGTTAAATGGTTGATTTCGGCTAGCATGGTGGATACTGCCTGTCGTTCAAGTTCTTGGTTTTCAACTATTACGCCGGCCTGAATGAGTGCTTCGCGGTGTTCAGTTGGAATATTGTCGGCTGTGAGGTTGCTTATGAACTCATCGCCAAGGATAAGAAGCCCGGCTGTTCTGGTGGAATACACAAGTGAATGGCCGGGCTTTTCAGGCAAATGCCAGATTTTGAGATAGCAGGATAAGGGCACGACTGGAAATCTCCTTGGCATGGCGGCTTGACATAAAAAAGGGGCGATTAAGCCCCTTGCGATTTCTTATTTTTAATAAACTATCATGTTGCTGTGTTTGGTTTGCCTTTTGCGCAACAGACCATGGTGGCGGCAATGGTTTTAAGATCTAGCCCTGGGTGGATGACGATAATGTTCATGCTTCCCTCCTTGTGTTTGTTGTTTTAGAGCCGGAACTAACATTTTTTCTCGTTCGGGACGAGCGGTGATTTTTTATCACCAATTTCTATAACGATATCACAATGAGCAAAATACAATCAAACGAATAATCGGAATAGGTAGATCTTTTTAAGTCCAAAACTAAATGGTCGTCAAGTTAATGTAAGACCATTAATAGGTTATGCTGACCCCCACCTCAACCCAACGGGCGGGGTTTTTATACTCTGTGCCCCAATAAACTGTATTGCTGAAGATGTTATGGACCGCGCCGAAAAATTCAAGGCCCTGCATGTTTCCGGAAAAGGGGGTGCCGCCAAAGGTGGCGTCCCAGATCATTCCGCTGAAGTCATGCTCTTTGTATCCTTCCCATTCATAGGTGTCAAGCCAGAGATATGAACCTTGCAGCCTGACCCGGAGCAGATGGTGATCGTTATAGGCAAAGACCAGGTTTGCGGCAACGATTTCATCGTTTTTACCACCGCTAAAGGTCTCGGGGTTCTGTTCATGGATGTATGTGCCGTTGGCATTAGCGGAAAATCCTTTGTACTCGTTGGTTTCGATCTCAGTCTCTACCCCGTCTCGGTGCATGTGCATGCCGTTTAAAGTCACCCCACCCCAGGTATCCTTAACGTTGTGGTGGAAAATGGTAGCCCTGAATCTGACAGCGTCCAGTATCGAAGTTTCAACGCCGCCCTGCATGGAGGCAATCTTTTCCGGTTTGATGGTTTCGGAACCATCAAAGGCGTAATTATAAAGAGGCGGGTTGGCAAAGCCACGGGCTACCGTAGCCCTGATCAGGGTAGATGCTGTCAGGCGATAAACTACGGCGAGACTCGGGCTTGTTTGATCGCCGATCAGTGAACTTTGATCAAAACGAATACCCGGGGTAACAGTAAGGTCGCCCCACGAGATGCTGTCGTTGATAAAATAGCCCTGCAATTCCTGCAATACGCGCTTTTCTCTGGTGTTATTAAGACTTGGGTTGTTAGGGTAGTAATCGCCCAAAAAATATTCCATCTGGCCGCGGTGGATTTCAGCGCCCAGAACAATCGAGTTGTTCGGCAAGCGGTTGATGGCTACCGTAGCATCGCAGCCCCAACTCTTATCATTATTGAATAACGAGTACGAATTAAGATCACCGTAATACATAATAGTGGTATTTTGGGTATAATCCATTCGGGCGCCGTTAAGGCTAAGCCGGATGTCGATGCCCACTGCCGGGCTGGAATCGATTGACAGTGTACCCCAGGAGTGCGGCAACGAGCCGTTTGCATTATTATCAGGGGCAACATAAAATTGGCTATAATATGGTTCACTATGGCCAATGACCAGGCCAATCTGAGTTTTCTGGCCAAGCTCCGCCTCGACCTTGCCGTAAAATCGCTTAGAATAAAACCAGCGGTCTTCCCTGAGACCCTGGGAATCCTGGCGACCGGCATAGAGATAGTAAGAGAACGGGCCGGTCTTGACGGCAGTATCAGCGTTATAATCCTGGGTCCGGGCCTCGCCGTAGGAGCCTTTGATTTGTCCTTCGGGTTTGGCAGTGTTGCCGGTATCCTTGGTGATGATGTTGATGGCCCCGCCCAGCGCTGACCCCCAGACGGCAGAAACCGGGCCTTTAACCACCTCGATCCGCTTAACGATCTGGAGCGGAACACCATAAGAATACGGCTCGCCGCCAAACAGCGAGTTGATCCGCACCCCGTCAATCAGGATCAGAACATGGGATGCATCGATCAGACCATGGGTCCTGTAACTGCCTTTTGCCACCATATCCCTATGGCCCATGACGACAACCATACCGGCAAGTTTGCTCAGAACCTCATCAATGCTGTGGTAGCCCATTTCCTCAATCTGCTGAGCTGAAATAATCGTCACGTTTTCCGCCACTCTGGGTAACGGCTGCGGTGCTCTGGTCGTAACCTCGACCAGGTTTTCATCGCTGAAATACATCCTGAGCACATCAATATCCAATTGTTGATCATTACTTGCGAACTGCATCTCTTCCTGGGCCAAGGCCTGTTGCCCCGCCCCCAGAATCAACAACCCGCTCAACAAACCAACCCCGATCACCCTGTTTCTTGCATTGATCATAAACCCTCTATTTCGGTAAAATTATGAGCTAATTCAAGATATTGTTTAATTTCCTTAAAAAATCTGTAGTTATACAGTTACTGTATTACATCACATCATGCAATAATGAATTTTCAACCAGTAAAAATTACCCTATGTTTTAAATAAACAGTATGAATTTTGCGGGGTTTGGGGCAGCGATTGAAACAGGAGTCAAGGCGGACAACGGGGGAGTGTCCCTTGATTAGTTTTAAAGAAGAGAAAAGGAGCGCAGGATCTCGGCGAGTTTGGGATCGGACTTGGCTTGTTCACGAAGCGCTTTGATCAGACGGGTGAGACGAGAACCATCCTCGTTAACTAGATCCAGATCTTTGACAACTTCCCTCTCCAACCGGTCAAGACGGTCGACGACAGGTTTAAGTATGGTACGCCGATCCCAGATAATATAACCGAACAGAGCGATAATCAGCGAGATAATTGCCCCGAATAAGGACAATATCATGTTCTGTAGCCCGTCTATACGGCGGTTGACATCGTCAAATCGTTTGTCGACCTGCTCGAATCGCTTATCGACCTGCTCGAATCGCTTATCGAGACTGGCCTGTCCGGCCTTCAGTTCGGCGAGAGACTCAATGATTTCCCGATCGGAAATACGTGACGCTATCTCCACCGCCTCGGCCGTGACCGGGGCCATAAAGAGCTTAACCATCATAAAGAATAATATAATGAACAACATTATCCGCTTCATATCATCTTTTTATCAAGTAAATGGCATGCTGTCAACGACGCTATCAGAGAATATGTTAAGAAATTCACTTTAATACTGGATCGACACCCCGGCTTCAACCCAACGTCCGGGGTTTTTATTTTCCTCCGACCAATATACAGTGCCGTTAAAAATGTTATGCACTGTACCAAAGAGGGTAAGCCCCGGCGTTTTAAAAAATTTCGGCATAACGCCAAAAGTGAAGTCCCAGAGCATGGGGCTGTAATCATGCTCAAGTGGCGCCAGTGATTGCCACGCATCGAACCAGATATAGTGACCGGCCAGCCTGGTTCTGAACAAATCTTGATAGCTGTAGGAAAAGGCCAGATTGACGGCCGTGATATCGTCGTTGGTCCCGTCAATATCCAGGGGAGGATTTCGGCCGCTCTCCCGGTTGCGTTCGTGCACGTAGGTGGTGTTCAGGAAGGCTGTAAAGCCGTAAAGATCCTGAGTTTCGAGCTCGGCCTCCACCCCGTCGCGTTGCGTCGGCAGGGTGTTGATGCTGCTATTCGGATCATAAGTATTCTTGATATCATGGTGAAACAGCGTTGTTTTGAACCGGACCATGTTCATGACGGTTGTTTCCACACCACCTTGGAGCGATTTAATATGTTCCGCCTTGATATTGGTCTTCCAGATAAAATCTTGTATTGGCATCTGGCCGAAGCCCCGGCCATAAGTCAGGCGAAGCAGGGTTGTGTCGCCAAGCCGGTAGATCGCAGCCAGACTCGGGCTGGTGTGTTCTCCGAGCAGCGAGCTGTAGTCATGCCGGATACCCGGGGTAATGGTCAAGGCTCGCCAGTCGATGCTGTCGTTAATAAATACTCCTCTTTTCTCCTGATAGACCGGATTCACACTAGTGGGGCCACCGAAGTTAAAAATACCCTTAAGTTCCTCCCGTTGGGTCTCGGCGCCCAGCACTACCCTATGGCCGGACCAGCGATTTACGGCTAAAATTGCTTCACCACCCCGCGTCTCATTAACATAGGTATAATCATCTAGATAATCGCCATTACTGAGACGAAAATCTTTGCGCTCCCAGTCCATTTTAGTGCCCTGCAGCGCGACACGCAGATTCACCCCGGTCATCAACCTGCTATCCAGACTGAAACTTCCCCAGGAATGGGCATGTGAACCTATTATTTTCTCATTTCGGTTTAGATTAGTTCCGACAAGATACTCCGGATCACTGCTGCCGATGGCCAGGATAAGTTGGGTTTGCTCTCCCAGTTCCGCTGCAACCTTGCCGTAAAACCTATTACTTGCAAACCAATGGTCATCGCGCAGGCCATCGGACTCCTGGCGACCGGCATAGAGATAATATGAGAGCGGGCCGACCTGGGCGACGATATCAGTGTTATAGTCCTGGGTGTTGGCCTCGCCGCCGGAGGCTGACATTGTCACTTGGGGAGCTACGGTTGTTCCGGTATCCTTGGTAATAATATTGATCACCCCGCCCAGAGACGCGCCCCAGACCGAAGAGGCCGGCCCTTTGATCATCTCGATGCGTTTAATGATCTGCAGCGGAATACCATTGGTGAGTGCAGTCCCTCCGGCGAGTTCGTTGATCCGTACTCCGTCGATCAATACCAAGGTGTGATAGGGAGTTTGATAGCCCAGGCCGTGGGTTCTGTAGTAGCCATTGTCGCCAAAGCCACCATTTTGAAAAAACACTATCATGCCCGGGAGTTGAGCCAGCACCTCATCAACGGTGTGGACGCCCATTGTCTCAATCTGCTCGGCCGTGACAATCGACACATTTTCCGCTACTTTTGGCAACGGCAGCGGTGTTCTGGTTGTAACCTCGACCAGGTTTTCATCGCTGAAATACATCCTTAGCACATCAATATCCGCTTGTTGATCATTGCGAGCGAGATTCACCCCCTCCTGGGCCAAGGCCTGTTGCCCCGCCCCCAGAATCAACAACCCGCTCAACAAACCAATCCCGATCACCCTGTTTTTCGACCTGATCACAAACCCTCTATTCCGGTAAAATTATGAATCAATTCAAGGTGTTCATTCCTTCCTGAAAATAAGAACAGTTGAATTGTTACCGTATTACCTCACAACATGCAATAACTTATTTGCAACACAAAGAAATTACGACCTATTTTGTAATATGACTGGGGTCAGACTTGACTTTCGGATATTTTTAGCAGTTTTGTTTACATGGTACGTAAAACCAAATGAAGAAAGTTGACAAAATATTCGAAACTCTATCCCTATGCTCATACCTCAGTCTGCCCAATTTTCCAGTAAGATATCGGGAATTCGGCTGAACTCCCCGGTGTTGTTGCTCACCAGAATAAGGTTTTCAGCCATGGCGTGCGCAGCAATCCACAGGTCATTGGCACCTATCGGTTTTCCGGTCCGTTCCAGCAAAGCTCTTATCCGGCCGTAATATCCTGCTGCTTTAACTGGCATAGGCAGTATGGGGATAAATTCCGCTAATTTGACTAACTTATTATGGGCTTCGACGGAATATTGGCTCTTTTCCGCTCCAAAATGAAGTTCCCCATAGGTGATAATTGACATGGCAACATCACCAACCTGCAGTCGTTCAAAATGTCTCAACACTTCAGGCGGACGACGTTTGGCAATGTAAATACATATGTTGGTATCGAGAAGATAGCGAGCCGGCATCAGAACGACTCCCGCTCTTCCGGCTTGGGATCTTGTCGCTGTTCAGCAAAAAAATCATCCGGCATTGCACAGAGCAGATCAAAAACATCTTTTAAGGTCTTTTGCTTTTTGCGCAGAACAATTTCATCTCCTCGTTGCATAATTTCAACTTCCTTGTCATCAAACTGAAACTCCTTGGGCAGTCGGACAGCCTGGGAGTTGCCATTCTTGAAAATTTTTGCTGTTTGCATATCATCACCCTCCTATTTTGTACACACATATAGTATATACTTTTTTGCTTTGCTTGCAAACACCAAATCACCACAGAACTTTTATGCCATAGGTACAAAAAATATTGTCAGCCGATACCAGGGTTAATTTTTCCGATATCGCTTGGGCGATCAACAGACGATCAAATGGATCACGATGATGAAACTGCAGTTTTTCAACCTTCGCGGCATGGCGCAATTCGATGTTCAGCATTATAAAACCGTTGGCTGTTATCTGCTCCCTCACAAATCGCTCTACTGGTCTGGCCAGCTGCAGTTTGCCAAGGCTCGATTTTATCGCCATCTCCCAGCAACTGGCCAGGCTCAGATAACTTCCGGATAATTATTGATGGTTATCCGAATTTAATAAATTGATCGGCGAAAACAGTTCTGCTGCCATTTTCTCTCTGCCAAGATACGACTTGATTTAGCTGAACTGACATGCTGACACAGAATAATAAAAAAGGCACGTTAACAACGTGCCTTTTGACAAATTTGATATGTTAAATCCTGTTTTCAGGCATTGCCCCGCGGGAAGAAATGAATAGTGCCGTCGATGTCCGAGGTGTCGCAGATCCGCCCGACCCCGTGTTCGAGGAAGAGTTCAAGGCCTTCGGCCTGGAGAACATATGCCTGACCACCCGGAAGATGACACACTATGGTTCGAACTTTAGACATATCAATAGGCTTGGTCAAGAGATTCATATAGGTACCTCCTTAAATATCCTATCGGTAGCCGAACGCCTTTTCATTAAAAAATTGCCAGGGGTATTTACCAAATACCAATAAAAAAAGCGACTGAAAAGCATCTGGGGAAAAACTTTTTTCTACCGATAAAATATCTTAAATTTCAATATGTTAGTGCATAGCTAAGAGATAAAATACCAAAGAAGCTCTTGCCGGGCATATTTTTCAGCAGCTAATCAATAGAACCTGGAATGCACAATAGTCATCATTCTCAATAAAGCAAGTATTCTATATTTTTTTAACCAGAACCTCGCGGGATTTCGAACCGTCCGCCGGTCCGACAACCCCCTCGCGCTCCATGGTCTCAATCATCCTGGCAGCTCTGTTATACCCAACCCGTAAACGCCTCTGGACCATGGAAATCGAGGCCTGCCCGGTCTCGGAAACCAGGGCCACGGCCTCATTGTATTTCTCATCGTACTCACTGTCGCCCGGCTCAGACTCCTCAGGCTCATCGGCGATGGTCAACACCGACTCCTCATAACGGGCCTTGCCCTGCTCTTTCAGAAAGGTGACGATCCGTTCGCTCTCCTTTTCCGAGATATAGGCGCCGTGGATCCGCTGCAATTTAGCGACACCCGGCGGCAGGAAGAGCATGTCCCCGGCGCCCAGAAGATGCTCGGCGCCGCTAGCATCAAGGATGGTACGGGAGTCGATCTTGGATGCCACCTTAAACGAGATTCTGGTCGGAAAGTTTGCCTTGATCAGCCCGGTGAGCACATCTACCGACGGCCGCTGAGTGGCCAGGATCAAGTGCATGCCGGCAGCGCGCGCCATCTGGGCCAGTCTGGCCACCGAGTCCTCCACCTCACGTGAAGAAACCATCATAAGATCAGCCAGTTCGTCGATAATTATAACAATGAGCGGTAACTTTATCTCAGCCACCTCATTGTAGCCGGCCAGGCTTTTGACCCGCGCCTCTTCCATGAGCTCATAACGCCGTTCCATCTCACGCACCGCCCAGAGCAAGGCGCGGCTAGCCATCTTGGGATCGACCACCACCGGATGGAGAAGATGGGGGATATCCTCGTAGCTGGAGAGCTCGATCCGTTTGGGATCGATCATCAATAAGCGCACTTCGTCCGGGGTGGCCTTGAGCAGGATGCTGGCGATGATGGCGTTGATCCCCACACTTTTACCGGCTCCGGTTGCCCCGGCAATCAACAGATGGGGCATCTTGGCAAGGTTGGCGACCACCGGATTGCCGACCACGTCTTTACCCAGAGCAATGGTCAAACGCGAGACTGCTTTCTGATAGACGTCACTGGAGAGGATATCACGGATATGGACGATCTGGCGCTCAGGATTAGGGATCTCGATACCGATTGCCGCTTTGCCCGGGATGGAACCGACGATCCGCACGCTTTCCGCCTTGATGCTCAAGGCCAGATCATCGGTCAGGGCCACCACCTTATTGATCTTGACCCCCGGTGCCGGCGAGAACTCGTAGGTCGTGACGATCGGGCCCGGCGAGATGCCGGAGACCTCCCCGATCACCCCGAAATCCTTCAAGGTTTTCTCAAGCTGCCGGCTCAGATCAAAATAGTAGTCCTGATCGATCGCCACCTTCTGCTCCTCGGGCTTATCGAGGAGGTTGAGACCAGGCAGACAGAATGCCCCTGAGCTGACCGGCAAAGGCTGAAACTCATCATCACTCTCTTCGGAAATCTCCAGACGCACCGGCTCATGGACCCGGGGCAACCCACGTTCCCTTGCCGGCGAAGCCTCGGCTTCGCCGGGCTCCGTCGTGGTCGACACCTCCGCAGCCTTAATGTCTTTCTCCTCCTGGCGACGCTGGTGTGCAGCCCTGGCAAGCTCCCAGAGCCGCTGTATTTTTATGCCCCAGAGGTAGGGCGAAAAACTAACGGCCGCCATCATCGACACAACAAAAATAGCTCCAAAAAACAATAAGGAGCCGGGCCCACCCAGCATAGTCTGGAAAAAACGCTGCAGGAGATCACCAAGATAACCTCCACGGGGAAAAACCTTGCCGAAGATATGGAGAGGTGCGGCGCCGGTGCCGGCTATCAACTCGGAACTGGCTATGACAATGCCGCTGAAACCGGCCGCAATAAACGGCAGCCGTTCGAACGAGGCCTGCGGAGAGAAGAGCTGAACAGCAAAAACGAGAAGCAGGATGGGCAACCAGAATGCACTCAAGCCCAAAAAACCGGCAAGAAGATGGGCGAAAAAAAAGCCGACCTTGCCGCCCCAGTTCGGGGCGGCAGCGACCGCTTCGGCCAACTGCCCCTGCGGCAAAGAGTAGCTTGCCAGGCAGATAAACAGAAAAAAAGCGATAAAGATCCCCAGCACGGCCAGAAGTTCCTGGCCGAAAGACGGCTTTTCCTGCTGGTTCTGTCCTTTTGCCATAGGGTATCAGTTAAAACATTTTTTTTGCTTTGACATGAACGGAGACCTTTTCGCCAACCCTGCAGTTGTCAGACAGCATCCTTCTTCTCGATGCTCCGCGCCCGGTTGACCGCATCAAGGACACCATTGATAAAGGAACCGGAGTCGTCCGTACAGAAACGCTTGGCGACCTCAATGGCCTCGTTGATGACCACGGTGGCCGGCACTGTCTCGCTCGGATAACGGAGTTCGAAAACCGCCACCCGGATGATATTGCGATCGATCAACGACATCCTTTCTAGCCGCCAGTTGCGGGCCTGCTCCCGGATCATCCCATCAATTTCATCCAGATGTCCGATCACCCCCTCGGCCAGATACTTGGCATAAGGAATGGCCTTCTTGACCACCTCAAAGTACTCGCACTGCCGCAAAAGGGCCTCGGCAACCGGAATCTCGTTCAATTCACTTTGATAGAGAAGCTGCAAGGCCAGTTCCCGGGCTTTTCGCCGGGTGCCGATGTTCGTCATATACGACTGCTCAGGTTTTTCATTCAAGCCAACTGCGGCAACAGGTTGATCATCTCGATTGCCGCCTGGGCACAGTCAGAACCTTTATTCCCGGCCTTGGAGCCGGCCCGTTCAATAGCCTGTTCGATGCTGTCGGTGGTGAGCACGCCGAAAAGGATCGGCACCGCTGTCTCCATACTTGCCTGAGCAATCCCCTTGGCAGCCTCATTGGCGACAAAATCAAAATGCGGGGTCGCACCACGGATCACGGCTCCCAGGCAGATCACCGCATCGTAACGGCCCGATTTCGCCATCTTGAGGGCGACCAGCGGGATCTCAAAGGCGCCGGGCACCCGAGCGACCGAGATATCATCTGCGCTTACCCCTGATCTGATCAGGGTATCAAGCGCGCCATCGAGCAGCCTTTCGGCGATAAAGGCGTTAAAACGTGCCAAGACAATCCCGATCTTCTTGCCTTCACCCTTGAGATTTCCTTCAAAATATCTGGTCATTGCCCTCTCCTTCTCAAATATTTTTCTCCATGCCTACACCTGGGATCAGGTCGAGCATGTGTCCCATTTTATCCTTCTTGCACTGCAGGTAGCTCAAATTTTCCGGCACGGCCTCGACCTCGATCGATACCCTGCTGGTCATTTCAAGCCCATATCCCTCAAGCCCAACGATCTTCTTAGGGTTATTGGTCATCAACTGCATCTTGCCGACCCCGAGATCGCGCAAGATCTGGGCGCCGATCCCATAATCCCGCAGATCAGGCTTAAAGCCCAACTCCAAATTAGCCTCCACCGTGTCCATCCCCTGATCCTGCAAGGCATAGGCCTTCAGTTTATTGACCAGACCGATCCCCCGGCCCTCCTGATGCATGTAGAGGATAACCCCGCGGCCGGCCTCGCCGACCATACGCATGGCAGCATGGAGCTGCGAACCGCAATCACAGCGCAACGAACCGAAAACATCGCCGGTCAGGCATTCGGAATGAACCCGCACCAACACCTCCCGGTCCGGGGTGATATCACCTTTGACCAGGGCCAGATGCTCGTAGTTATCGACATCATTCGTATAAACGATGGCCTTGAACTCGCCGCCGTAACGGGTGGGCAGCACGGTTTCCGCTGCCCGGTGCACCAGGGTGTCCTTCCGCAGTCGATAGGCGACCAGATCGGCTATAGTGGCAATTTTAAGTCCATGCTCCAGGGCAAAAAGCTTAAGATCCGGCATGCGCGCCATGGTCCCGTCTTCTTTCATGATCTCACAGATCACCCCGGAGGGTCGTAACCCGGCCAGACGGGCCAGATCGACCGAGCCTTCAGTCTGGCCGGTCCGCACCAGTACACCACCTCTTCTCGCCCGCAGCGGAAAGATATGACCCGGGCTGACAATATCGCTGGCTTTGACATCCGGGGCCACTGCCACCTGGATGGTCCGAGCCCGGTCAGCCGCGGAAATGCCGGTAGTAACGCCGGTTCTCGCCTCGATACTGATCGTAAAGGCGGTACCGAATGGCGACTTATTATTGGTGACCATCATGGAGAGATTAAGCTTCTCAATCTGCTCCGGCGTCAAGGTCAGACAGATGAGCCCGCGACCGAACCTGGCCATAAAATTAATGGCCTCGGGGGTTACCATTTGAGCGGCCATGCAGAGATCGCCCTCGTTCTCCCGATCCTCGTCATCCACCAAAATAATCATCTTGCCGGACCGGATATCCTCAATGACATCCTCAATCGAACTGACCTCAACCTCATCAATATTACTTCCAGACATGTTCCATCACCATTAACCTTACAATTTTCTTAAAAAAATCTTTAAACTACCTCAAAAAACCATGCTCAGCCAGAAAGGCAGGATTTATCGCGCTGCTCCGGGCCTCCTCCTTATCCTCCTTGGAGCTCAACAACTTCTCGACATATTTGCCGATCAGATCCACCTCAATATTGACCAGATCGCCAGGCTTGCGCTGGCCCAGAGTGGTTATCTGCAGAGTATGGGGAATAATCGCCACGCTGAAGGAGCGCTCGTCACAATGGTTGACCGTCAGGCTGATGCCATCAATGGCAATTGACCCCTTTTCAATGATATATCTGCCAAACCCGACAGGTACGACAAAAGATAATCTGACAAAATCACCCTCGGGCTGACGGGAGATGATGGAGGCGGTGGCATCGATATGGCCGCTGACCAGATGACCTCCCAACCGATCACTTAAACGAAGCGCCCGCTCAAGGTTGACTACGCTGCCGACCACAAGTTGGCCGAGGTCGGTCCGGCTCAAGCTCTCCGGGGAGACATCAACCAGAAAACGGCGACCGGCTATCTGCCGGGCCGTGAGGCAGACACCATTCACCGCGATGCTCTCTCCTTCCTGCGGATCAGTCAGAGCGAAATCAGCCTCAATTCCGAACAGCATGCCACCACCGGCCGGCCGCTTCTCGATGATCTTTCCTTTGCCAAGTATGATACCGGTAAACATGCTATTATTACCCCAATTACAGACTTGGTAGGTTGGGTAGAGCCTGCGAAACCCAACAGCTTTAGTGCCAACTTACCGATTATGTTACCATCTGGCATGGTTCGTAAATGTTGGGTTTCGTTCCTCTACCCAACCTACGGAAAAATTCTATTTCTAATGTAGGGGCATCCCTTGCGGGTGTCCTCATTCACCCAGATGGGCACCCGCAAGGGATGCCCCTACAAAACAATTCTATCTGCCCCGCGGCCGGCTGCCACCAGCCCTCTGACCAGCACATCGTCATCAAGACGCCTGACTTCCGTCACCTGCAGGCGCGGTATCTGCTCGCGGCCTTGCTCGAACAAACCATTGATCAAGGGGACGCCACCTGCTCCAAAAAAAACCGGCGCCAGAAAAATAGCGGCCTCGTCCACCAGGCCGGCCCCCAGAAAAGCGGCGTGCACCCGA
>Ga0156779_1253_pt4 | contig 13419 bp, 12 predicted proteins | sample RifOxyD3_FD_110729 | JGI IMG/M metagenome (GOLD analysis project Ga0156779, IMG submission 110729) | Deltaproteobacteria bacterium RIFOXYD12_FULL_50_9
GAGTCTGCCTGATGCCTATGAGTTCCGGTTTGCTGGCCGCTACTACCTGCAGGTATTTTTTTTTGTGGAGGACCATGATCGAGCCCTGTTCAACCCCCAGGTAGTCCAGGATAATCTGTAAAATTTTGGCCATCCGGGCCGGATATTGTAGACGAGGGGTGTTGATGACGCCGATGATCCGTGAGATGCCCTTGAGAAGACGTCTGGCGATTTCCGGGTCGTCAGGGACATCCAGAGGCATGGCGCTGATGCTGGCATTCTTAGGCTCGTCCATTGTCGGCTCTTTTACTCCCATTCTATGGTGCTCGGCGGCTTTGAGGAGATATCGTAGACTACCCGGTTGACGCCGCGGACCTCGTTTATGATCCGGTTTGAGATTTTGCCCAGCAGATCATATGGCAGTCTGGACCAGTCGGCGGTCATGGCGTCAACGCTGTCTACCACCCGGAGGGCTACGACGTTCTCGTAGGTCCGTTCGTCGCCCATGACCCCAACGGTCTGGATGGGTAGCAACACGGCAAACGACTGCCAGACTTTTCGGTAAAATCCGGCTTTTTTCATCTCTTCAAGCACGATGACATCGGCTTGCCGGAGGATGGCCAGCCTCACTGCCGTAACCTCGCCGAGGATCCGGATGGCTAGTCCAGGGCCGGGGAACGGTTGCCGGAAAATAGCCTCTTCCGGCAGGCCGAGCTCAAGACCTAATAGCCTGACCTCATCCTTGAAAAGTTCGCGCAGCGGTTCGAGCAGGGAGAGTTTCATGATATCGGGCAGGCCACCGACGTTGTGGTGTGATTTGATTACCGCCGATGGCCCGCGCAGTGAGACGCTTTCAATGACATCCGGGTAGAGGGTGCCTTGGGCAAGATAGGTGACATTGCCGAGCTTCTTTGCCTCAGCTTCAAAGACCTTGATAAAGCCGTGGCCGATGATCTTGCGTTTTTTTTCCGGATCCTGCACGCCGGAAAGCTCGGAAAGAAAACGTTCGACCGCATGGCAATGGATGACATTCAGGCCGGTTTTTTCGCGGAAGTAGCGAAGAACGCTCTCGGTCTCGCCGGTCCGCATCATGCCGTTATCGACATAGATGCAGACCAACTGGTCACCGATGGCCCGATGGACCAGGGCGGCAGTCACCGAGGAGTCAACGCCGCCGCTCAGGGCACAGATAACCCGTTCTTTGCCGACCATCTTCTTGATGGCGGCCACCGTGGTCTCGACGAACGAGTGCATGGTCCACTGGGGCTGGCAGCCGCACAGACCGAAGAGAAAATTGCGCAAAATATCCGTACCGATCAGGGTATGCGCCACTTCCGGATGGAACTGGACACCGACCAGTGGCCTTGTCTCATGCCTGAAGGCGGCCAGCGGTGAGTGCTCGCTGACCGCGGTTTTTTTAAAGCCGGGGGCCATCTGTTCTATACGGTCGCCATGACTCATCCAGACCTGATATTCGGAGCGGCTCTGTTCCATGCCGGCAAATAGATCGCCGGCATCAAGGATTTCGAGAAAGGCCTTGCCGAATTCGCGCATGTTGGCGCGTTCCACCCGACCGCCCAGTTGCTGGGTCATGAGCTGGGCGCCGTAGCAGATCCCCAGTATTGGCAGGCCAAGCTCAAAGAGAGCGGGATCGCTCTGAGGCGCATCATGATCGTAAACGCTCGCCGGGCCGCCGGACAAAACAATGCCTTTGGGAGCAATCTCCCGGTTACGGGTTATCGGCAGGTTATAGGGGTGGATTTCGCAATAGACCTTCTGCTCCCGGATCCGGCGGGCAATAAGCTGGGTGGTCTGGGATCCGAAATCAAGGATCAGTATCTTCTCTGCATGGATATCCATCGGTCATTCCTGGTTAGATAATTATTTGGATTAAAAATTAGATGCTTAGATATATAAAACATCCTGTTTTCAATGTAGGGGCGCGGTCCTCGCGCCCTGGTTTTTTGGGCAGGAAGACCCTGCCCCAACATCCGTTCAATTTACCCCAGTCGGTAATTTGGGGCTTCTTTGGTGATGATAACGTCGTGGACGTGGCTCTCTTTAAGCCCTGCGGTGGTGATCCGGACGAATTTTGCTTTTTTCCGAAGCTCTTCAATGCTGGCGGCGCCGACATACCCCATGCCCGAGCGCAATCCGCCCATCAACTGGTAGATCGTGGTGGATAGAGGGCCGCGATAGGGAACCTTGCCCTCGATGCCTTCCGGAACCAGCTTGGCCTGATTGTCAATGCCCTCCTGGAAATAGCGGTCGCTGCTCCCCTGCTTCATGGCGCCAAGTGAGCCCATGCCCCGGTAACCCTTGTAGGTTCTGCCCTGATAGAGAAAGGTTTCGCCCGGGGTCTCGTCGGTGCCGGCGAACAGACCGCCGATCATAATGGTATGGGCGCCGATCCCGATTGCCTTGGTGATGTCGCCGGAGAATTTGATGCCGCCGTCAGCGAGGATGGGGATCCCGTACTTTTCCGCCATGCGGACACAGTTGACAATGGCGGTCATCTGGGGAACGCCGACCCCGGCCACGATCCTGGTTGTGCAGATGGAGCCCGGGCCAACCCCGACCTTGACGCAATTGGCGCCGGCCTTGATCAAGGCTTCGGTGCCTTCGGCAGTGGCGACGTTACCGGCAATGATTGACAGTTGGGGGAACGCGTCTTTGATGATCGTCAGGGCTTTGATAATGTTCTGGGAGTGTCCGTGGGCAGAATCGAGAGCGATCACATCGACGCCGGCCTTGATCAGGGTTTCGGCATGGGCCATATAGTCGCCACTGATGCCGATGGCTGCTCCGACCCGCAGGCGACCGAGATCATCCTTGGCGGCCAGCGGATATTTCCGGATTTTTTCCAGATCCTTGATAGTGATCAGGCCTTTGAGATTGCCGGCATCGTCCACCACCAGCAGCTTCTCGATGCGGTGTTTGTGCAGGAGGGCTTTTGACTCTTCCAGGGTGATGCCGACCTTGGCGGTGACCAGATTCTTACTGGTCATCACTTCATGGACCTTGCTGGTCGGATCGGTGACGAAGCGGAGATCGCGGTTCGTCACGATGCCTACGAGTTTGGTGTCGCGCAGTACCGGTAAGCCTGAGATCCGGTAGTTGCTCATGATGGCCCGGACATCACCGACGGTATGGTTCTCTTCAACGGTGATCGGATCCACCACCATCCCGGATTCTGATTTTTTTACCCTGTTAACCTCCAGGGCCTGTTCGGCTACCGTCATATTCTTATGAATGATGCCTATGCCGCCTTCCCGGGCCATGGAGATGGCGGTCCGGTGTTCGGTAACCGTGTCCATGGCAGCGCTCACCAACGGGATATTGAGATTAATGGTGTTGGTCAGCCGGGTGGAAAGGTCGACATCGGCGGGCAGAACATTTGAGGCTGCGGGGATCAGCAGTAGATCGTCAAAGGTAAAGGCGTATTCAATTTCTTCATGGGTCATAAAGGGCTCCTCAACAGAGATAACAGACTGTTCTGCTCATAATAGCGAAGGCAGGAGAATCTGTAACAATATATATTATAGTTAACACTGCGTATGTTCAAGAAATATGGGATTTTTGCCTCTTTGTAAAGACGTTTTTCCAACTCGGTTAGCGTTAGTTAAGGTATTCCTCCCTGAGAAGCCTGCGCCGCGCTCAGCAGAATCCCCTCTAACAGCCCGGCATCACTGACAGTTAATGATTTCGCCTTGCAAAGCTTAAGGATGGTGTGCAGGATAGCGGCTCCGCCAAGAATGATCTCTCCCCTACCGCAGTCGAGTCCCGGCAGTTTATTGCGGGCGGCAGGATCGAGGTTTTGCAGCATGCTCATGGTGTTTTTCAGATCTGATATTGTGAGATCGTATCCTTGGATTAAGGCCGCGTTATATGATGATAGATTGCTTGCCAGGGTGGCAAGTGCGGTGGCGGTGCCGCCGGTTGCAATTATAAGTGGAAGTCGGTTGGCAAGATCGAGCTTGTTGAGCCAAGGAGCGAGCAGAGATATGATGTGCGTTTCCATGGCGGCAATTTCGGCAGGAAGCGGTAGAGAGTTTTTGAGAAAAGTTTCGGTGAGATTTATAGCTCCAAGCGGCAGACTGGCAATACTGTGCACAAGGTTGCGGTCATTCTTGTAAATAAGTTCGGTGCTGCCGCAGCCTGTGTCTACCAGCAGAATGGGGGAGTCTGCCAGGTCCGGCAGTTGGTTCAGTGCGCCGCACAGGGCAAGAATTGCCTCCTCGTCACCATTGATCACCTGAACTTCGGTGCCAAGGATTGCCGAGGCTTGTTTTAGAAAAAAATCCCTGTTGTCGGCCTGGCGCAGGGCTGCGGTTCCACAGGCTCTTACGCCCTGAGGTATGTGCTTACTGAGAAGTTCCCGGTAGGTTGTCAGAACCTTAAAGGCTCTGACCATGGCGGCCGTTTCCAGCGACCCTGTCTTGGTTAGGCGTTGCCCCAGACGAACAATATCGAGGCCCTTGTAAACCGGGGTGATCCGTCCTTGGTCTGTTGCGGCGATAAGCAGTCGGAAACTGTTGCTGCCGAGATCAATACCAGCGAAGATGGTAGGAGTGTTTGCCATTGCTTCCCGAAGATGATTGCATTATAAGATGATATTGGCTGAAATCGTTGTCATTTTAGCATGTTTCAGCATGTTTTTTGCCAGGCTAGACCCTTACCATACGAGAGTGTCCGAGCAATGCTTATTGAGATTAACCCTGATAACCCACAATCACGTCTTATTCAACAGGTAGTCGGCGTCCTCAAGAAAGGTGGGGTGATCTGTTACCCCACTGATACGGTGTATGGAATCGGTTGCGACATTTTCAACCAGAAAGCGGTTAAGCGTATCTATCAGATCAAGAGGAGACCGCAACAAAAGCCGTTCAGTTTCATCTGTTCAGATTTAAAGGATGTCAGCATCTACGGGCATATATCCAACTTGGCCTACCGGATAATGAAAAAACATCTGCCCGGCGCTTACACCTTTATAGTACCGGCAGCCAAGATTGTTCCTAAGATTATGACCACCAAGCAGAAAACCGTTGGTATCAGGGTTCCGGATAATGAAATTTGTCGGGCTTTGGTAGAGGCTTTGGGCAATCCCATTCTGACTACCAGCGCAGTGACTGGAGATGCCGAAGAAGCTCAGTCCGAGGCCTTTGCTATCGAGGAGCGGCTGGGAAGGTTGGTAGATCTGGTTATAGATGGTGGTCCGGTATATCCTTGCCCTTCAAGCATCGTATCCCTGATTGATGACAATCCTGTGATCTTAAGAATCGGCAAAGGCGATGTCAGCATGTTTTGATCAGATGCTGGTAGGATAGCTGCGTAACATCATAAGCCAAATTGATTCAATTATCAGTCGGACTGCGATAGCAAGCTGATCATTTGTCGGAGTTGACCAGTGGTTCCTTGATGGATTTACTCATCGTGAAATTGAGTGTTTTCCTGGTCGGTATATCCATCACCTTGCCGGTTTTCGGGTTCTTGGTGATTCGTGCCTTTCTGGTGCGCACGGAAAAGCTCCCGAATCCGCGGATTTCAACCCGCTGACCTTTGGCGACCGCTTCGTTAATAGCTTCAAGAATGATGTCTACTGCTTGGGAAATATCTCTCTTGAGATAGCTGTTCTGTTCTTTGGCAATTTCGTCAATCAGTTCACGTTTCAGCATGCGATAATCCTGTTAAAATCTTGGTAATTCCAGTTCTAAATCAATAAGATAAACTATTGGCCGAGAGCCCACTCATAGGATAGCGCCGGTGTATGACTGAGCAGACGATCCTTGAAAGCTGAAGCCTGCTCGCCGGTTATCAAACTTATAAGAGAGAAGCCTTTTTCTTTTGGGTAGATCAGCTGAGGCTGTTTTGCATCAAGCCCGGCAAGGTTGGCCGCCAGTGTAATAGCGTCCTCAAAATTACCGAACAGGTCGATTAATCCCAGATTTTTTGCTTGTTCGCCTGAATAAATTCGGCCATCGGCTAAGATTTTTACTTTTTCCTCAGGCAGCCCTCGAGAGGCGGCCACATCTCTAATGAACTGCTGATGGACATTATCAATAATGTTTTGCAGGACAGCCCGTTCCTCGGGAGCAAGAGGCCGATCCGGCGCGCCGGTATCCTTGAGTTTGCCGCTTTTGACAACCTCACTTTTGTAGCCGATTTTCCCGAACAGCTCCTCAAGGTTGGCAAATTTGAGAATTACACCGATACTGCCGGTGATTGTGCCCGGGCTGGCCATAATTTTATTGGCGCCAAGTGCAGCATAGTAGGCGCCTGAAGCAGCCACGGAACCCATGGAGGCAATGACCGGTTTGGTCGCCTTGGTTCGCTGGACCTCTTTAAAGAGCTCTTGCGAGGCACCCACTGCCCCGCCGGGGCTATCCAGTCGGAGAACTATAGCTTTTACCGCTTGATTTTCTCGAAAATCACGAAGATCCTGCAGCAGATCCTCAGAGGAGATAATGACTCCCTTGACCTCAATAATCCCTATCCCATTTTTTTTCCCAAAAAAGTCTTTCTGATCCGAAGGACTGATAATGGAAATAAAAAAGGTTATTCCACCCAGGAAGAGAATTGAGATTGCCCCCAAGATCAACAACCCAAGGAGAACCGGATGCTCGTGGCGAAATAACCTTTTGGTCATGGCGTGGCGGCTCAGGAGCCGGTACTTGGGTCACTCTCCGTTGCTTTGTCCTTGTTCTCCATCTCTTCCTTCAGAAGATCGCCGATGGTTGAAGGGCCGCTGCTCGTCTGTTTTTTCTTGTATTCGTTGAAGCTTGATGATTCGCTCTCATCTGCCAGAGACTTGATTGACAGACCGATCTTGCGATCCTTGGCAGAAACGTTGATCACTTTGGTCTCCAGGGTGTCACCAACCGTGTAACTACCGACCGGGGTGTTGATTTTCTCTTTGCTGATCTCAGAGATATGGACAAGGCCCTCGACGCCATCGGCTATTTCGACAAAGATGCCGAAATCGGTGACGTTGGTGATCTTGCCTTCAAGCTTGGTGCCGATCGGATATTTGTTGACTGCTTCCTGCCATGGATCCGGCTCGAGCTGTTTTACGCCCAGAGAGAACCTTTCGTTTTCCCGGTCGATTTTAAGGACAACGGCCTGAATGGTCCCACCCTTTGAGTATTTTTCGGAAGGGTGTTTGATCCTTTCAGTCCATGAGAGGTCTGAAACGTGAATCAGGCCATCAATGCCCTCTTCAATGCCGATGAACACACCGAAGTCGGTGATATTCTTGATTTTACCTTCAATGATGGAGCCAACCGGATAGTTTTCTGCAACCAGGTCCCAGGGGTTGGTCTGCAGCTGCTTCATGCCCAGGGAGATCCGCTTGGCGTCCGCATCAATATTGAGCACTACGACATCGCAGGTCTCGCCGACCGAAACAACCTTGGATGGATGTCTGGTCTTTTTCGACCAGGACATCTCCGAGATATGGATAAGGCCCTCAACGCCCTCTTCAAGTTCGGCAAAGACACCATAATCAGTTATGCTGACTACCTTGCCTTTCGTCTTTGAGCCGACCGGGTAACGCTGCTGTACAGTTGACCAGGGGTCCTGCTTCAATTGCTTAACGCCCAAGGAGACCTTGTCGGTATCCTTATCATATTTGAGAACCTTGACCTCGATCTCCTCTCCCACCTTGAACAGCTTGGAGGGATGGGATACACGTCCCCAGGAGAGGTCGGTGATGTGACAGAGTCCGTCCATGCCGCCCAGGTCAATGAATATGCCGTAGTCGGTGATATTGGTGATGTGCCCTTTGACCGTGGTGCCTTCCTGGAGGTTGGAACGCATCTCTTCGCGGAGTTTGTTGCGCTCATTCTCAAGGATGGCCCGGCGGGAGATCACAACATTGTTCCGTTTGCGATTATATTTAAGGACCTTGAAGTCAAAGGTCTTGTTAATCAGGCTGTCGAGATCTTTTACAGGACGCAGATCGATCTGCGAGTATGGCAGAAAGGCGGGAACACCGATGTCAACGGAGAGACCACCCTTGACACGATTTTCAATTTTCCCCTGGATGGTGCCGTCCTCTTCCTGGATTTTGGCTATCTCTTCCCAGACTTTGATGCCGATAGCTTTTTCTCTGGAGAGACGCAGCCCCCCTTCATTTTCGCGCTTTTCGACATAGACCTCAACCGTGTCTCCCGGTTTTAGGTCTTTACCGTTGACATCAGCTCTGAATTCGGCAAGCGGTACAACGCTCTCCGATTTGTCGCCGATATCGATTACAGCGAAATCATTGGTGATGCTGATGATTGTGCCGGTGACTACTTCGCCGATGTTGGCAACTTTGATCTGACTGTCTTCAAAGAGTTGGGCAAAGCTTAATTCGCTGCTACTGCTGTTGGAGGGGGTGGCTTGATTCATAGGTTCTTTTTTAACGTTAGGTTTGATTGTTGACTAGAAAAAATGGTTGTTAGTACAATAAAATTGTCGAATTTATATACCAGAGACCAGATGCAAAGACAACTATTTATTCATGGAAAAATTCGTGCGGATGGTCTGGGAAATTCAGCCTTTAATCTCTTCCTCATTGAAGTGCACCCGGTTTTTACCGTCTGCTTTGGCTTGGTAGAGGGCCTGGTCAGCCCGGCGGACCAGATCGGTGATGTTGTCTGTCCACTCCAGTTCGTCGTGGCGAATAAAACGGGCCAGACCGATACTTAAGCCGGTGGTGCCGAAATCATTGCTGCCATATGAGTGGATAATACGCTCGGCGACCACCACAGCCTGTTGGTGGTTTATATAAGGATTGATAATCGCAAACTCATCTCCACCGTAGCGGAAGGCCCAATCAACGTTTTCGCGGGTGCACTGCAAGAGGATCTTGCTGACTGCCTGCAGGAGGAGATCTCCTGCTTGATGACCGTAAGTGTCGTTGTACTCCTTGAATCTGTCTAAATCCAGCAAGGTGAGATAAAGAGGATAGTTCTGTCGGTGGGCGCGATGGATCTCCTCCTTGAGCTTGACGTCGAAATATCGGCGGTTGTAAAGATTGGTCAGCGCATCACACATGGAGAGATGTTCGAGTTCGCGGATGAATGTCTGCTCGCGGACCAGACGATTCAGTTTGGCTTCCAGTTCGTCGGCGGTGAATGGTTTAGTAATGAAATCGCTGGCGCCTGCCATGATAACATCGGTGTAACTGAATGAGCCGGTATAACCTGTAATGACGATGACCCCGATCCTCGGGAAGTTGTTGGTGATGTGTTTCAGAAGCTGCATGCCGTCCATATTGGGCATGATCATGTCGGTGATGACTATGGAGAAAGGCTCATGCTGCAGCTTCTCAATGGCCTGCAGGCCATCTTCTGCCGAGGCATAGTCGAAGCCGAAAGACGACACGGAAAATTCCAGCAACTCCCTGATCAGCGGGTTGTCATCAACGATGAGAATCTTTTCGCGTTTTTTATTAAGAGGATCTTTTTTTGCTAAAATAGTCATGAATAATTTTCTCATGATCAAAGACGAGAGATGGCAGGTTATTGTCTTGGAAGATCTTGGCCTGCCGTGCATCATCTGCGGCCTGGGGAGTTCCCGAGGCAGTTGCGATAAAAACCGTAGTAATCGAATGGAATCTTTTGTCTCGATCCGGGCTGGAATAGGTGTGAAACTGTCCCTGCAGGGTTACTGCAAGACCGGTCTCTTCCAGAGCCTCGCGCTGTGCAGCTTTTTCCAGTGATTCACCGTAGTCGACAAATCCACCAGGCAATGCCCACCCATATGGGGGATTTTTCCTTTCAATTAAAATTATACTGTCATTTGGCATTTCAATTATAATATCCACGGTCGGAATGGGGTTTTTATACAAACCTATCGTCACGCCGCAATTTGGACATAATATGTTCTGGTTCTGAGCGCACATTATTTTATTAAAGCATATTCGATACAGAAACTCCAGCAGGAAGGCATCTATCCCCTGATAGAAGGGCAATTATTCACAACCGTCAAGGTGCTTCTGTCGCAACGCCGACAATGTCAAAGCCTTAGAGCCCGGAGGTTTTTCTTGGCAGGACGTTAATTGTTAGCAAGATATTGCCAGCATTTTTTAAATATTAGTATTAAGTTGGTAGGCTTAATACAATATTATTGCAAAATATGGAACAAAATATTATGTGATGTGGTTTGTTGTGAGAAGAAGAGTCAGAACGGAATCCTAGTGTTCAAAAACCGACAATCCTTGACAAGATCATGGCGGCGCGTCATAATTGTCGTGACGCTTTTATTTGTATTGTCTTAATTTTATTGGATTTATTGGAGTGTTGCCAGATTATGAAATTACCCCCCTTAACCATCGGCCCTTATACTGCCGCTGTACCTCTGATCCAGGGAGGCATGTCCATTCGGGTTTCCACCTCGGCATTGGCTGTCCCGGTCGCGGAGTGCGGCGGCATTGGAACTATCGGCGGTTCTTCCATCCCGGTTGATGAATTGCAGGCCGACATCAGAAAAGCCAAGAGCGAAACCAAGGGGATAATCGCAGTCAATATAATGTTTGCCATGAAAAACTTCTATAACCTGGTCATGGCATCCATTGAGAGCGGCGTTGATATGATCATTACCGGCGCCGGGTTTTCACGGGATATCTTCAAGATCGGCAAAGATACCAATACGCCCATCGTTTCTATTGTCTCTTCGCCGGCCTTTGCCATGCTTGCCGAAAAGATGGGGGCCGCCGCCATTGTCGTTGAAGCTAAAGAAGCCGGTGGCCATCTTGGTACGGACGTGGCTCTGCGCGACCTTTTTCCTGAAATTCGCAAGGTGGTGTCCAAGGTGCCGCTTATTGCCGCCGGCGGCATAACCAATGGTTTTGAAATGGCTGAGATGATGGATAAGTACGGTGCCGATGGTGTGCAGATCGCCACCCGTTTTGTCTTGACCAAGGAGTGCTCGGTATCAGACGTTTTTAAGCAGACTATGCTGAACGCCAGAAAGGAGGATGTCACCCTGATCCGCTCACCCGTCGGTTTGCCTGGTCGGGCGCTTAAGACCCCGTTTGTTCAGCGTCTTCTCAACAAGGAGGATCTGAAAGCCAAGGATTGTGCCTATAAGTGTCTAAAAAAGTGTGACCATGTCTATTGCATCTCTGATCATCTCAGAAAGGCGCTGCATGGCGATTATGAGGAAGGCCTGTTCTTTACCGGAGAGAATGTCTACAAGATGAAGGATATACTCACGGTCCAAGAGGTTTTTAATCAGTTTGTTTCGCAGGCAGAATCAAAATACCGGGAGCCGGGCGTTCAGTATTAGTACCTTATTAATAATATTCTGCGCAGTTTTTACCCCTCAAGGGGGTGCTGAAAAAAGTCCCGTCAATCGGGGCTGAGTGATCTCAATTATGACACAGAAACAAAGGGTCAACCCGGAACCGGAAGAGTTCGAACTGCCGGAGCCGCTGATTTTTTCCAGATCGGAACATCCCATCTCCAGAAAGAATATCGATCGGGAGGCCCTCAAAGTCATGCACCGACTGCGTGACGCCGGTTTTTCGGCCTATCTGGTCGGTGGAGGCGTACGCGATCTCTTCCTTGGCAAAACTCCCAAAGATTTTGATATCAGCACAGATGCCCGACCCGGGCAGATTCAGAGTATTTTTAAAAACAGCAGGGTTATCGGCCGTCGTTTCCGCCTGGTCCAGGTCTTTTTTCGCGGCGGCAAGATCGTTGAGGTCTCAACCCTCAGGTGCCGTGGCGAGTATGATTTGAATGGCCAGGATGAAGTGCTGGCGTCGAACAACACCTTCGGCACCTTGCCTGAGGATGCCCTGCGCCGCGATCTTACCATCAACGCTCTTTTTTATGATATCGAAAACTTTACGATCATCGATTATGTCGGCGGGGTTCAGGATCTCAAGGACGGCATCGTCCGGTTGATCGGCAATGCCGAACGGCGGATTATTCGCGATCCGGTCAGGATGATTCGGGCGATAAGACATGCCGCCCGCGCCGATTTCACTATTGACGATGAGACTTGGCAGGCCATCAAGAAATACAAGAACAACCTTGCTTTGTGTCCTGTTTCTCGAATCAGGGACGAACTGCTCAAGGACTTAAAAGGCGGTGCAGCCCGTTCCTGGATGCGGTTTGCTCACGATTGCGGAATCTTTACCGTGTTGTTTCCATGTTATGAAAAGGTTCTGGAAAATAGAGGCGACTGCGGAAAAGCAGGAGGACCGTCTGCAGATAAAGATGACCCATACAAGGAGTTGCAGGGATTGCTGGCAGTGATCGACCGGTTGTCCGGCGAGGGGCAGATATTGCCTGAGCACCTGTTGTTTGCTCTCCTGCTTATTCCCTGGGCTCGCAAGGAGATGGGGCTTTTGGGTAAGGACCGGCAGAAGGGTGAGGTATACACCTTTTCCCGAAATTTACGGGCGCGGCTCGACGAGATTCTTGCCCATTTGAATATTGCCCGCCTCACCAAGGAGAACATAACCTCGTTGTTGGTGAATCTGGCCGTGTTCGAGCGCCATGGCCGCGGCAAATGGCCGAAATGGCTGATGCAGAAGAGTTATTTCCAGGAGTGTCTGGAGTTTTACCGGCTCTACCAGGAGGCCTGCGGCGGGGAAAAGGTCGAAACAGTGAAAATTGTCCCCCTGCCACCGGCCATCAAGAAACGGCCGAGCGGTAAGCCCAGCCGGGCGCCGGTCTTCAGCAGCGCCAGAGGTGGCATTTTCGGACTCAAGAAAAAACAATGATGCGGCCCGAGGAATTAGAGCAGATCAGAAAGATGCCCTTTGGCGAGCTGATGGGGTTGGCGCTCAACACCAAACTGGTAAACCGGGGCCAAAAGGTAGCGCTCTGCAGTATAATAAATGCCAAATCCGGCCGGTGCAGTGAAGATTGCCGGTTTTGCGTCCAGTCAGCCCATCATAAAACCGCCAGCCCTGTTTATCCTCTCCTTGATCGGGCAACCATAGTTGCCGCCGCTCATGAAGCCAAGCGGATCGGCGCCGAGCACTTCTCCCTGGTGACCAGCGGTCGCGGCATGCAATCACCGGAGCTTGAGAGGGTTGCCGATATTGTCGCGACGATCAGACGCGAGGTCGACATCAAGGTCTGCGCCTCGCTCGGCATTCTGGATATCAGGGCACTGACTATCCTGAAGGATGCCGGTTTGAGCAGGTACCATCACAATCTGGAAACCTCGCAAGAGTATTTTGCCCGAGTCGTCACCACCCACACCTTTGCTGAGCGGCTGGAGACGATCCGGGCCGCCCAGGAGGCGGGTCTGGAGGTCTGCGCCGGCGGCATATTCGGCCTGGGAGAGACAGAAGACGATCGGGTCTCCATGGCCCTGACTCTTGCCGCTTGCCGGGTGGACTCTGTGCCAATCAACATCCTGATCCCGCTGCCCGGCACACCTATGGCCCATAACCCGCCGCTTTCGGTCCATGAGATCCTGCGGGCCATTGCC
>Ga0156779_1185_pt4 | contig 13147 bp, 10 predicted proteins | sample RifOxyD3_FD_110729 | JGI IMG/M metagenome (GOLD analysis project Ga0156779, IMG submission 110729) | Deltaproteobacteria bacterium RIFOXYD12_FULL_50_9
CTCGTCCGGGTCGTTCAGCTCTTTTAAGCCAGCGAGATAGATGATCTCACCAATAATCTCTGACTCGATTAGTCGATCCAGGGTAGCGGGTCTGATCGACCGATAGCGATACAATCGAGTCGGTAACTCGCCGGGATAGATAATCAAAGGCTTATCTGCTGTATTTACTTTGCGCCACATTGGTGGAACCTCGTGCTGACGCCAGAGACGGGCATTTGGACTGCCTGATGAATAGTGTTTATCATTCGTCCCGCCGCGCAAAAGGCGACAGCAGGTCGAAGAAATACCCAGTGACAGATCATCCACCTGGTTTCCCGACTTTCGCGGAATGATTGATAAAATATTGTTGAACTGAGCCGCTTCGCGTACCGACCGGGCAGCTGACTCAGTTATGGGGATTATAAAACTATTTGGCAGGTAATTGCAAACTAAAATGTTAGGATAAATTGAATAATTTTGTTCTCAGCCGGTCCCATTCGTTCATAGAAGCATGAGATTTACAGCTACTTGGGGAGATAGATTGTAGTCTATTAAAAGTAAGAGGAAGATCTAGCTGATCATACCGAACTCATATTACCCAAGGCATAAGATGATAACACCCCAACAACTTACAATCGATGATAGAACCAAAATACAATCGTATTTACATAAAGATGCGCAGCAGATCTCAGAACTGACATTTACAAATCTTTTCGTCTGGCGGCATTCAAGACCGATATGGACAGCTGAGGTAAACGATTCGCTTGTTTTCCTGATTGAGGACGACAACACTACTAATCCAGGATTAATAATCTTAGGTGGACCGATCGGCCAAGCCGAACCAGAGGTTGTTTTTCGGAACCTCGATATGCCCATAACCGGTGCTACCAGAGTGCCGGAAACAGCTCGATCGGCCTTGATCAACACCGGATATCCGCTGCTGTCGGATAGAGACAATGCCGATTATGTTTACCTGGTGTCTGATCTGGCCGAATTAGCCGGACGCCAGTTTACCAAAAAGAGAAACCACATCAACCAATGCCTAAAAAATTACTCCTGCGTTTACGAACCAATCTACAAGGAGACTATAAATGAATGCTTGGCGCTGCAGGATCGCTGGTGCCGCTTGCGCGGTTGTCATGAAAAAGCAGGACTATGCCATGAATACCAGGCAATCTGCGAACTTTTTGCCAACTATGAAATCCTGGGAGTAACAGGTGGCGCGATCAGGGTAAACGACCGGATCGAGGCCTTTGCGGTTGCTGAACGACTCTCACCGGATACAGCGGTATGGCACTTTGAAAAGGCCATGCCGGAGATCGAGGGCTTAGGCCAGCTCATCAACCACTGGTTTGCCAAAAACAGCCTGTCGGCATTCACCTTTGTCAATCGTGAGCAGGATTTAGGGATTGACGGGCTGCGGCAGGCCAAGGAGAGTTACCACCCATTTTATATGGTGCCCAAATACACCAGCAAAATATGTGCAGCCCAACCTGACCCAGGTCGGGCTGCACCTTGTTTCCATCCGTAGTTCAGACAGCAGCAACCGGGATATGTAGCCTGCTCAACCTTCAAATCAGAATGGTACGACTAAAAATGCATGTGCATAATTGATTAGCTTGAAATACAATTATGTATTACAATCTAATCACTATGCAGAATTACAATGAACAACATATCCTGACCGCCGAAGTTGCCCAGCTTATCCTGCTCCACCATCTCTATTCCCAGAGCGGCAGCCATGTTCTGATCTTTCAGGGAGGGACAGCCTTACGCTGGTGCTACGGCGGCAGTCGCTTTTCCGAAGATTTGGATTTCGTTTTCTCCGGTCCGCTCGAAAAGGTGGACAAAGTTCTGGCAAAGGCACTCAAAAATGCGGAAAAGGAAATGCTCCCGCACTTCGGGCCGGGTGCTCTCACTGTAACCGACAAAACTGTGCGATCAAGCTCCCGCAAGTTGATGGTTTCCTGGCAACCCGAAAAGGTACGGCGGCGGATTGCCATCAAGCTGGAGTTTGAACCCCTATCTCCGCAAGCAATCATTGCAACGGCTAATCTCGTTTTTTCGACGTTGCCTTCTGTCTCTTACCTGATCAACAAAGGATCCTTCAGGATTCCACGGCCAAATTCAGTGCTGGTGACCGAGACCCCTGCTGAGATTCTCTCCGACAAGGTGCGCGCTTTATTGGAGCGTAAATATCTAAAAGGACGAGATTTCTTCGATGTCTGGTTTCTTACCGGTATGTTGGGTGTAAGACTGGACCAAGAGCTGGTGGCAAGAAAACTCGCTGCCTATCAGTGGCCATTTGTCGCCGCACGCGGGTTTGACAGCTTTTTCGCAATCTCCGAAGCGCAACAGGCGGAAATGATCAAGGCTATTGAACAGGATCTTGCCCGTTTCCTGCCGCCGCAGACTATTGCCGTGCATCGGGCCACCGGTTATCGGGCATTTCTGGATGCGGTAGACGGCCTTTTCCGACAATTGCGTGATGCTGGAGTCCATTTGCCGTGAGCACTATGAAAATTTTGCAGCAGCTTCCACAGCTTTTCCGCTATGCCGATACCCAAAAATTTACCGGTAACGCTAATGTCTTTTTGACCCGGGCGCTCAAAGCCGGCATGATAGAGAGGCTCGTCCGCGGTGTCTACATCAACTCCGCCTTCAAGGGCCGGCCGGCCATAGAGGAAGCAGCCTGTTTCATCAGGACACCCTGCTACATCTCCTGTGAATGGGCGCTAAATTTCCATGGCCTCACCATCCAGGCGCCGACTGTCTGCACAGTTCTGACTCTGAGCACTGCAGTAGGAGAAGCCAGGCGTTTCACCTGGCAGGGTGTCAGGATTGAGTTTTCCCGGATCACTCCCCGGCTTTTCAGTGGTTTCACCATGGCGGATGGCTTCAATATCGCCCAGCCTGAAAAGGCGCTGCTCGACACCATTTACCTGCGCAAAGGTCTGCCGGTCCAAGATGAACTGGATCTGTCCGGACTTGACTGGAAAGTATTGCAGCAGATGGCGCAGGAGTATCCGAAACGAGTGTTGGAGTTAACGGATAGCCTTTATTTTCTCTTCCACTCTCAATAATTTTGTTAAAAAATTCGCTACCCATTCAATACAAAAAACCGAAAAGCCAGAGTGGAATCCGGTTGCCCTGCCCTATCTCGATGTTGTCCAGCGCCAACCAGGCGTTCTCAATCTTCCTGATCTGACTATTGTCCTTGTTTTTGCCCCCGATTTCGAAGGTGATGGCATCATTCACCAGGAAATCCCCTTTGGCCGGCACGTTGACGTTATGACTGACTCGGAGCATATTCAGGAAGAAAGTCTCCCGGATCGCGCCACTCTCCGGTGCCTTGCTGCCTGCCAGGGCGTGGTAAAGATTCGGATTGTGCAGATAGACCTTTTCCGGCTTCTCCATCTCGCGTAGACCTTTGCCACTTTTCGAAACGGTCATGATTACCCCGGCGTCCTCAAGGTATTTGAGGTAGCTCTTCAGGGTCCTTTCATCGCCGATCCCCAGCAGGAGCTTGAGCTGTTTCATGTCGGGGGTGAACGGAACCAGCGCCGAGATGATCGACAGGAGTTTTAAAATCTTCCTGATGCTCGAACCGTTCAGCGCCTGATGAATGGCGGGAAGATCCCCTTCCAGGGTGGTATGGACATTCTGCTCCAAGGTCATATAAAACTGAGTTTTGTCCTGATATTCCCGGAAATAAGGGTAATAGCCGCACTCCAGATACTCCTTGAAAAGTGCCAGCACCTTGAGGCCATTTTTATCAAGCTCCCCGACAATAGCATCGGCAGCCTGCTGGTGTCCGGCGACAATATCGTCGATGGCCAGTCTGTCGAAATAGATGCTGCAGTTCATGCCGATATATTCCCGGAACGACATACCGTACATCCGGTAGACCAGCGCACGTCTGCTTAGATCGTGGCTTCCTCTGGTAATTTCGAGTGCTGAACTCCCCGACGCCAGGATCTTTAAATTTGGGAAGGTGTCATAGATGCTCTTCAACTCCATGGACCAGTCCGGATATTTGTGGATTTCATCAAAGCAGATGAGCTCGCCGCCCAGCTTGTGGAATTCGTCGGCAATCTCATAGAGCGAGGATCGCCCTACCTGAAAATGATCGGCCTGCAGGTAGAGCGCCTTGCGGGTGTAGAGATCGCCCCCATAGCTCCCCAGAAGATGCTGAATCATGACGGTTGTCTTGCCGATACCTCGCTGACCCACGATAATGGAAAATCGGTTGGTAAGGGAGTAGTCACGGAGGAAGTAGCGTTTGAATTCCCGATTGCGGAGGCGGAGGAAGGTTTGGCTGAGGGAAACTATATCGTCGAACATATTACTCTCCATATAGTATTGTAGCACTTCAATACTATATGCTTCTTAGTAATGCAATACTATTTTACGCCATGCAGGCCAACTAAACCTCTATATTGCGGCAGATGGCAGTAAATCAAAACCATATACGTTGACACCAAAAAAATCAGCCCGACCTGACCCAGGTCGGGCTACACTATGCTTCCATACATAGTTCAGGCGGCAGCAACCTTTTTATGCCGACGACGCTTCGGTGCAGACGCCACCTTTGCGGTCAGAGCCAAAGCCAACGCCTCCTTGATGTCATGGACTAAATGAAAAATTATGACTTCCTTAACGTTATTCGGCAGCTCCACCACATCCTTCTCATTAAGATGGGGTAAGATAACCTCTTTGATTCCAGCCCGTACCGCCGCCAGAACCTTCTCCTTGACCCCGCCCACCGGCAACACATCACCGCGCAGGGTTATCTCGCCGGTCATAGCCATATCCTGACGTACGGTTCTACCGGTTAAAAGCGAAGTCAGTGAAACTACCATGGCAACTCCGGCCGAAGGACCATCCTTGGGAATAGCGCCTTCCGGCACATGGACATGGATGTCGGATGAGGCAAACAGGTCATGGTCAATTTCAAACTCTTCGGCATGTGAACGGATATATGTCAGGGCGGCGGTTGCAGACTCTTTCATGAGATCGCCGAGCTTACCGGTCATGGTCAACCCGCCCCTCCCTTTCATCTTGGCCGATTCGATGAACAACAGTACCCCGCCTACCGGCGTCCAGGCCAACCCGGTAGCGAGTCCGGGCCCCCAGGACCTGGCCATGGTTTCTGAAAAAAACTGGGCCTGGCCCAAATAGCGGATAAGATCCTGCGGTCCGATCCTGATCTGGCCTTGATGGCCGCCGACTTTATCCCGTGCTACTCCCCGGCAGACTCCGGCTAAATTCCTCTCAAGATTACGAACGCCGGCCTCTCTGGTATAAGACCTGATCATGGCGCGGATCGCCTCATCCTCGAATACCAGGTCATCCGCGGTAATCCCATGACCATCAAGTTGTTTCTGGACGAGATGCCGTTTGGCAATCATTAACTTCTCATCTTCCATATAGCCGGACAGTTCAATGACCTCCATGCGGTCTCGCAGCGGTCCCGGAATGTTATCAATAATATTTGCCGTTGTGATGAACATGACCTTGGAGAGATCAAAAGGAATCTCCAGATAGTGGTCCTGGTAAGTGAAATTCTGTTCCGGATCAAGAACCTCAAGCAGTGCCGAGGATGGATCGCCGCGAAAATCCATACCGAGCTTATCGATCTCATCAAGCATGAAGAGCGGGTTATTGGATCCTGACTTGCGCAAACTCTGGATGATTCGGCCGGGCAGAGCACCGATATAGGTCCGCCGATGGCCCCGGATCTCAGCCTCGTCACGGACTCCCCCTAAAGAGATACGGATGAACTTCCGGTTCATGGTTCGAGCGATGGATTGCCCCAGAGAGGTTTTACCGACGCCGGGAGGGCCGGCAAAACAGAGGATGGGACCATGCATATCGTTTTTGAGTTTCCGAACCGCCAGAAATTCGATGATCCTTTTTTTTATCTTATCAAGCCCGTAATGATCCTCATCAAGATTTTTTTCCGCTTCATTAATATCAAGGGAATCAATGGTCGTAGTCAGCCAGGGCAATTCAAGAATCCAGTCCAGATAGGTTCTCGATACCGTATATTCAGGAGATGAGGGCGAAATTCTTTCAAGACGGCTGAACTCCTTTTCCGCTGTTTTTCTGGCCTCTTCAGGTAGAGCGGCTACCGCAAGTTTCTCTTTCAAGTCCTTTAAATCCGGATTTTCCTCGTCGTCGCCCAACTCCTTACGAATGGCCTTCATCTGCTGACGGAGAAAAAATTCCCGCTGTTTTTCGTCCATATCCGCCTTCATGGACTTCTGGATATCGGCGCTCATCTCAGCAGTTTCGAGGCGTTTATTGAGCTCCTTAGTCACTCGATTAAGCAGTTCTTTCAGATCATCAATCTCAAGAAAAGCCTGCTCTTCCTCCAAAGAGAGGTTGAGCTGCGAAATGATCATAAAAGAGATGTGGTAGGGGCTTTTAATCGAAGCAAGGGTCATCTGCAGCTCAGAAGGCAGGCTTAACAGCTCGCCCAACTTCTTGAATTGCGAACGGAGGGTATAGACAAAGGCTTCAACTTCCTTGGCGGAATCTTCAAGCATCGGCACCATCTCAACCTTGGCCTTGAGATAGGGTTCATATTGATAATACGCCTTAACCCTGATTTTCTTTATAGCGCTGATCAACACTTGATAGAAACCTTCCGGGCTTTTAACCATCTTGTGGATATAGCCCATCACCCCAATCGAATAGAGATGCTCATTATATTGGGCAGGCACATCACCTTCTACCTTCCGATGGGAGACTACAGCGATCAAACGACTGCCGAGAATGGCATCGTCAATGAGCAACTTAGAGACAGGGTTACTTACCTGCAGGGGGAAACCCATGCCCGGAAAAAAAACAAACCCATGTAACGGCAAAACTGGAAGTTCATCAGGCACCGGCAACTCAGAAGGATTGACACTGGAGCGTACTTCACCTCCATATTCATGTTCCTTGTTATTATCTGGATTGGTATCAGCCATGCTTATTCTCTCTTGATTGATTAATCTTCTTGAAATTGGCAAATGTATTAAGGTGGATTGCCGCTATTCAACCTTGATATGTATGGTTCCCTTGCTGCTTTTTTTCCGTTTCGGCAATCGTAAGAGTAAAAAACCATTACGGTACTCCGATTTCGCAGTTGATGGATCAATAGTAAGCGGCAACTGAATGGTCCGTTCGAAGCGACCGCGCTCAATTTCAAGATGGTGTACACAGGTAATGGGTTCACTGATCGGAAAATCCCGCTCACCGGTAACGGTTACACTGTTCTGCTCAATATTTAAATCAATACTCTCCGGAGCCATACCCATGACATCCATACAGAGGATGATCTCACAATCCGTCTCATAGATATCAGCTGCTAACAACCATGCCCCTGACTGAAGAGGCACCATTCTAGGGATGGCCATATTGCGCATCATCCTGCCCATATGTTTTTCCATGTCGTCAAATTCTTTAAGAATTCGTTTCTTAAACCGGTCCATAGGGCTCCTTTTTCATGTTGCTCTTTTTTTATCCGAACAACTGGAGTATACGATTAACGAATGTCCGCCACCAACTGTTTTCGTAACAATTTTCAGTCATCATTCGAGTCAGTATCTTCTGTACCTGTTCATCCTTGGAACCTGCAACAAACTCCAGTCCCATGACAAACGGCCAATTCTGACTGGAAAGATCACAATCGAACCAGACAGGTCGCAACTGAATCAAAATGTTTTCATCAGGTTTTCCCGGAATGACCATATCCATGATCATTACCAAATCATTTGTGCCCATGACTGAATAAAATAAATGATAACTGTCCAGGCGGATAGAGCAAAGACAAATCCCTATACCATAGCTGTTGATATTTACCACCTTCCCTGGCAGTGGTCCGGCGAGAATCTGGCCGGAATTGCCCTCGCGTAAGGATATATTGATCTCAATATCACCGGCAATTCGATCTTCCCGGCGCTTCTCACGAGACATTTTAAGATCCTCAATTAAAGTGACGATTCAGGCTGCCCAGACTATGGCTAATGGCTGAAAGAAAAAACTGACAGCTGGTACTATTTCAGCCTGTTAGCTGATCAGAATCGGTAACACCAAGGGATTCATAAATCTTTAGGGTAGCTCTTGCCTTATTCAAGGTGTAAAAGTGAATGCCTCGAACATTATGATCAATCAGGTCGCGAACCTGCTCAGTCGCCCAGTGAACGCCAACCTTTTCGACGTAATCATCCGTAGTTGCACGGGAAATGGCCTTGAGTAAACTGGCGGGCAAACGGGCGCCGGCAGCTAGTTCAGCCATACGCACCATCCCCTGTCGAGTGGTAATCGGCATAATGCCGGCCAGAATGGGGACACGGATACCGGCAAGTTCACAACGTTCACAAAAATCGAAAAAATCATGATTTTCAAAGAAAAGCTGAGAGACGATATAGTCGGCCCCGGCATCAACCTTGGCTTTAAGAAAATCTATCTCTTTCAAACGGTTCTGGGTTTCAGGATGACCTTCAGGAAAACCTGCGACCCCAATGCCCATATGCGGGAAGTATTTTTTGATAAAGGCCACAAGTTCTGCGGCAAAGGCAAAGCCTTTCTCAGGCTGTAGCCATTGAGCCTGACCGCGGGGCAAATCACCGCGCAGAGCCAAAATGTTCTCTATTCCACTCTGATCATAATTATCAAGAATCATCCTGATCTCATCCCTGCTTGAACCGACACAGGTTAGATGCGAGACAACGGTCAGGTCGGTCTGTTGTTTAATCCGAACTATCAGCTGATGGGTTCGATCACGTGTAGAACCGCCAGCCCCGTAGGTAACGCTGACACAGGTCGGTTTGAGCGGCATAAGATCAGCGATTGTCTGGAAAAGATTGTCCCAATCTGAATCAAGTTTAGGCGGAAAAAACTCAAAACTAAAGGATATTTTGGTTGAATCGAGAATATCTTTTACCAGCATGAGAATAAGTCCTATCATAAGGGATGAAATATATTAAAAATACTGTGATGAAATAGCTAAAAATCGAATAAAATCATACTGAAAAAGCGAAATTTTATCAACCTGAAAACCTGTCATTACCGGTCGAGATTTTCCGACTCCACAGGCGCCTTAAATACTCTGATCAGTTCGAGAAGAGTGCGGACTCCCACCCCGGAAGGGCCCTTAGGCATATATGATTTTTCAGTAAATTCCCACGCGGTACCGGCGATATCGAGATGCACCCAAGGAGTTTTACCGACGAATTCCTGCAAAAAAGCGGCGGCAGTAATAGAACCTGCTGCACGACTACCGACGTTTTTCAGGTCGGCAATTGCTGATTTCAGCTGCTTGCTATACTCCGGCCCAAGCGGCAAACGCCAGAGTGGTTCGTCACAACGTGTTCCCGCAGCAATCACCTGCTCAGTCAAATTGTCGTTGTTGCTCATCAGTCCGGTATGGTGATGGCCAAGACTGATAATTACCGCTCCAGTCAAGGTAGCCAAATCGACGACCGCGTGCGGTTTATAAAATTCCACCCCGTATGCCAGGGCATCGGCCAGGATCAATCGACCCTCAGCGTCGGTATTTTCAACTTCGACGGTCTTCCCGCCATACTGACAGATAATGTCTCCCGGCTTAAGTGCTGCAGGACCCGGCATATTTTCGGTTGCCGGCACAATAGCTATGACATCGAGATTGTTTGGCCGCTCCTCTCCCACGGCCTGCATAACTGCAAGCACAGCGGCTCCGCCACACATATCGTACTTCATCTCATGCATACCACTACCGGGTTTAATTGAAATTCCACCGGAATCAAAGGTAAGTCCCTTGCCTACAAGCAATAAGACCGGCACCTTTTTCCCGCAACGGTACTCCATAATTGTCAACGTCGGGGGAAGGGCTGAGCCCTGATTAACGCCCAGCAGACCACCCATCTTCAACCGCTTAATCTCGGGCAGGCCCAGTACCCGAACCTTTAAACCATAGCGATCACCAAGTTTGCGACCAAATTCTGCAAAATGATTCGGATTCCAAAAATTCCCGGGCTCATTTGCCATGTCCCTTGCCTGAACAACCGCAGAAGCGGCAACCTCTCCCCTCTTGATACCCCGTCTGACCGCTGCAGGCTCTTTGGTAGCACTGAAAAATATTTCACGAAGCATAGCGGGGGTATCGTCCGGATCATCCTTGGTCTTGTATTTCCTGAACTGGTAGGCACCGAGAATAACCCCTTCTCCCAGACATTCGGTTGCTTCATCCAATGCCAAACCTATATCCTCGGGCAAAACCAGTAAAATCTTTTCGGCCTTGACTTTAAGTGCCGTCTGGGCAATTACTCCGCCGGCCCGGCGAAACAGATCACGACTCCTGTCTTTTTGCAATCCTAGCCCAAACAACAACACCCGACGCACTCTCTTAGTATTTTTAGTAACAGATTCCGGATAGACCAGCAAAGTCTGACCTTCCTTGGCAATGAAATCGCCAGCGGCTATAGCCCGCCTCATGACATCTTCAACCAGATCATCAGGACACCTTGGCTTACCTGTTTCCGGTTGATTGACAAATAAAATTTCCAGATCACCATTAAATTCGCTAGGATTTTTTGAAAAAAACTTCAACACTATTGCTCTCCTCATAAAAAACCCCGACCTAAGGAGATGGCCCTTAGGCCGGGGAGTTGAACAACAAAACCTGCACCGACTCAATCTTGACTATTGTAAAGCAACATCTCCCATGCTTTAGTCCGCCATTCTTCAATCGGAAAAGAGTCGGCCAACATATCGAGATCTGTTTTTACATTCTCACCATGTCCCGACGCCTCAATCAGGCAACGATCGGCAATAGCAACACAAAGCGGAACACCCCATAGCTGAATCAATGGCAGATTATGATTTGCCGCTGTTTCAATTATGCTCATTGGCAAATTCCACCAAAGCATAAGTGAACTGCCTAATTCAGCATGGGTAACGCCAAACAGCTCGAACTCAAATTCACTTGCTGAGATTTCCGGTGTATCTCGACCGTCAACATAATCTCGGTAAAGCCCACAAGCAGTCGAAAAGAAAATCAATTTACCGATGTCATGCAGAAGAGCAGCGGTTGCCACATCTCTCTCCTGACCCGGCAGAACGATTTGTGCCACCTCAACGGCCAAGCGACTGCACTGAAAACTGTGCTCGCTGATTTCAACAACATTACTTTGACACTGATGAGCAAATTTAAAAGATTTAACGGCAGAAATAAACAGAACAATTTCTTTAACCTGCTTAACGCCAAGAAAAGAGACTGCATGTTTGATGTCATGAATTACGCTGTTTCTGGCAAAGGCAGAGGAGTTGGCCAATTGCAGCAGTTTCGAAGAGATGGCCGGATCTTTTTCGATTATTTCTGCCAAGCGATCGATGGAATAATCCGGATCCCGTAACTCTTCCTCAATCTTGACAACCACCTCGGGCAGAGATGGCAATGAATCACCTGCCTCAAGGTATTTCCAGCACTTATTCTCCCGCAAGCGGGAACGGGTCATGAGATCACGAGAGAGTACTTTAGTGAAGTCCTCCTTTGCCCAGGGGAGGCACATGTACCGATGCGCTACACCGGATGCCACAAGATTAATTAGTTCCTGGCGGTCTTTGGCCTCAGAATAAATAAGACGAATCGATTGGGGGCATTTTTCCCTAACATGAGTAAGAAAATCGGCAGGAGCAACACCGGGCATACGCATACGGGTGATCAGAAAGTCTGCCGTCACCCCTTCCATAATGGATTTTGCTTCCTGAATGGTTGAACAATAGTAGACAATATGGGGCCATTGGGAAAAAATACCCTTGAAACGCTCCAGAGTTTCCCGGTTATGATCCACGACAAAAAAAGTATACATCTTTCTGGACATAACCTCTTCAATCCGATATCAATCAAATAATAAAATTTTGGCTAATAGCCTGCCCTTAAGTAAAACCAGCTGCAATCCTAGCAAGCCAGAGCAATGTTTAGAGACAAGGAGTATCAGGGAAATTTCCCCGCAGACATAAAAACATTGTATACTCAAAAAATGAAACTTTCCAGTTTTAATGCAGAGTTTTTCAAACAAGGCGTCCAATCATAACACATTAAATTAATTGTTTTTTTATAAATTATCACTCTTGTTAATTTGGCTAGTCATATTTCTAACCATCACAAAGATCATTCGGGAGAATTCAACTTGGTCAACCAACTGATTCTGGCGGTTTCAACATCTCTCCTGGTTTCAGCCTTCTGCAGTCTTTGCGAGGCGGTGCTGCTCTCTATTCCACCTAGTCAAGTTGAGGTCCTGAACCAAACAGGAAGACCTTCAGGCCGCATCTTGAAAAAACTTAAATCAAACATCCACCGGCCCATTACTGCAATCCTGACCCTGAATACAATCGCCAACACCGCTGGTGCTACGGTTTGCGGGGCACTGGCTGCGGTTATATTTGGCAAAGACCATCTTGTCCTGTTTTCAAGCCTGTTTACGGTGACAATGCTGCTCTTCTCGGAAATCCTGCCAAAAACCATTGGCGTCAGCTACAGCAAAACCCTTGCACCACTGATTGCCCTGCCGATCAACCTGATAGTCACCATGCTCACCCCGCTTATCTGGGTATGCCAAACTTTCACCCGCCTGTTGATCCCCACGAGAAAGGAAGAGAATCAGGTTGCTGTCGAAGAGATCCTGGCAATTACCTCGATGAGCTTCAATTCAGGTCAGATCGATGCCCAGGAAGAACGGGTCATCAGAAATATTCTAAGTCTAAAAAACAGAAGCGTTCAGCAAGTCATGACACCCAGTACTGTCACGTTTTCCATAAGCGGCCATCTGACCCTCTTGCAAGCCTGGGAAAACAGACACTCATGGAGCCTGCACAGCCGTGTCCCAGTCTATGATAACGACCCGGACGACGTGGTTGGCATCGTGCTCAGAAAGGATCTGCTGCTTAAGTTAGCTGAAGACCAGGAACAACTGCACTTGATCGATATCATGCAACCCGTGCATTTCGTCCCGGAATCGACCCCTCTCACCGGGGTTCTAATCGACTTCATCGAATTACACCAACACCTTTTTGCCGTTGTTGATGAATACGGAACATTCACCGGCGTCATCAGTCTCGAAGATGTCATTGAAGAGATTGTCGGGCGAGAGATCATGGACGAATCTGACAAAACTTCTGACATGCGGGAACTGGC
>Ga0156779_1140_pt1 | contig 12911 bp, 9 predicted proteins | sample RifOxyD3_FD_110729 | JGI IMG/M metagenome (GOLD analysis project Ga0156779, IMG submission 110729) | Deltaproteobacteria bacterium RIFOXYD12_FULL_50_9
TCTCTCCAGAGGAATCAGGGGTGCTGATTGCCCGGCATGGCGTGACCATGGCCTGGTTCACTGCCGGACTTTTTCATCGTATTGCCTTGGAGCATCTGGAGATACTCCACCCGTTACGACAACTCCTGGCAGGTGGTGATGTCCTTTCTCCAAAGTTAGTTCGCAAGGTTTTAAGCGAAATTGATAGTATTACCGTCATCAATGGCTATGGCCCTACCGAGAATTCGGTTTTCACTGCCTGCCACTCCATGACCAGGGCCAATCCTCCTGAAGATACGGTGTTAATTGGCCGGCCAATTGCCAATACATCAGTCTATATCCTTGACGAGAAACTGGCCCCGGTGGCCCTTGGTGAGGTGGGAGAACTTTGTACCGGTGGTGATGGTGTGGCTCGCGGCTATCTTAACCTGCCGGAATTGACCAGCGAACGATTTGTGCCAGACCCGTTTTCCGATATCCAAGGAAGCAGGATGTATCGAACCGGCGATCTTGCCCGTCAATTGCCTGACGGGACTCTTGAATTCCTCGGTCGGTTGGATAGACAGGTTAAAGTGCGGGGTTTTCGGATCGAACTTGACGAGATAGAAATAGATCTTTCCCAGCACGAAGAAGTTGGTCAAGCGGTTGTTACGGTGCATGATTTCGGCCCGGAAGACCGCCGGATTATCGCTTATTATTCGAGTCGGTCTGACGATGTTTCACTGGAAGGACGGCTCCGGGCCTTTCTTGCCGCGCAGCTTCCCTCCTTCATGTTACCCCATCATTATATCCGCCTGGATATTTTCCCGCTCACACCCAACGGCAAGGTTGATCGCAAGGCACTTCCAGATCCGGCCGAGATCATGGCGCGGCAAGCATCAGCAGATATTCTGCCGATGAGCGAAACTGAACAGCAGATTGCTGACTTGATGGCCGAGGTGCTTCAGGTTGGCAAGGTTGGCCCGTATGACAATTTTTTTGCTCTTGGCGGCCATTCACTTACGGCCTTCATGTTGCTTGCGCGTCTTCGCAGCAGGTTCGGCGTCAGAATAGATGTCAGGGATTTTTTTTCTGCCCCGAGTTTGCGCGAATTGGCAGAAGCGGTTGAGCAGATAGGCGGATCCGGCAGAGAGCAACAACCGGAACTAACCATCGTGCAGTCAAATTCTGCCTCTGGTGATTTGCCGCAATCTTTTTCGCAGCAGGGTATGTGGTTACTTGACAGAATTTCAAATGCCACGGTTGCCTACATCCTGGTTTTTTCCTTTCGACTGCATGGCAAAATTTCAGCTGCACATTTTCAGAAAGCCCTGAATAAGATTATTGAACGGCATGAGGCCCTGCGAGCAACTTTCCATATAGATAACGGCAATCCTGTTCAACTGATTCATCCTGAATGTAGTGCGGACCTGGAACTGATAAATCTGCGTGACAAAGATGGCCGGGAAGATGAGCTTGTCGCCTTCGTACAGAGTGAGACGAAAAAGGGTTTCGATTTAGCTTGCCTGCCATTGCTGCGGACCTATCTCATTAATATGGCAGATGATGAGTATGTATTTTTGTTTCAGGTGCATCACATCATATTTGATGGCTGGTCATTGGGAGTGTTTTTAAAAGAGCTGAAGATCTGTTATGAGGCTTATCAAGTTGGCCGGGAACCAACTCTTCCACCACTGCCCTTTCAATATAGTGATTTTACTCATTGGCAGATCAGTCAGAGCACGGAAATCAGCATGGAGCAACATCTTGGCTTTTGGCGACAAGCGCTTGCCGGAGTTCCGCCAATTCTTGATTTGCCGACCGATCACAGTCGGCCATCGGTCCAGACTTATAATGGGGCATTACTGCAATGCGAAATCGGATCGAGTTTGAAGCAAGAACTTATCGCATTAGCTCTTAGTCGACAGGCCAGTCTTTTCATGATACTGGTGGCTGCTTTGGCGATTTTGTTATCCAGGTATTCCGGCCGGAAGGATCTGCTGCTTGGCTGTGCGGTAAGCGGCAGGGGGAGAACAGAATTTGAGGGATTGATAGGTTTCTTTGCCAAAATACTGCCCATCCGTTTCCGCTTTCCAGATAATCAGCGGTTCTCTGAATTTATCGGGCAAGTAAGAGAGACGCTGCTTTCTGCTCTGGAGCATCAAGACACATCTTTTGAGGAGATCGTCAAAGCGGTTAACCCTCCCCGGTATGCCAATCGGCCACCGTTAGTCCAAGTCTTGTTTACCTATCTTGATATCTCGGATCAAGTTGGTGAGATTGGTGGCACTGAGTTAAGACAGTTTCATATCGATGCCGGTATCGCCAGAGCTGATCTGACGTTTTTGGTCTTTAATCGCAAGGGGAATTTGGAGATTGGGGCTGAATATAACACTGATCTTTTTGAGAAATCGACGATAAAGCGCCTGTTGGATAATCTTCAGACTTTGCTGGCGGGAGTTGTAGCCTTTCCCGAAAAGTATGTTGACGAACTACCGATCCTTAATATTGAAGAAGAGCGGCAATTATCAATTGATTGGAACTCCACGGCAGTTGTCTATCCGGAAATGCCTGGTTTTCATGCTCTGATAGAACGGCAGGCGATCCGCACTCCCGAACGGATCGCGGTCAGCGCCATTGACGGAGAGATAACATACGGGGAGCTTGATACCCGAGCCAATCGACTGGCCTGTTATCTTGTCGACCTTGGGGTTAAGCCCGGTCAATTTGTCGGCATTTTTCTGGCGCGTTCAACCGAGCTGCTGGTGGCGCTTCTCGGAGTGCTTAAGGCCGGGGCTGCTTATCTCCCTTTGGACCCGGATTTTCCAGCCGAGCGGCTTGTATATATGGTGAGTCATTCAGAAGCACCCCTGGTGCTTGCCGAGCGGAGCCTGGCAACAACAATGCCGGAGTTCAATACCGGGATACTGTTTCTGGATGAACAGAAGTCGGTCATCCAGGGTTGCGCGGCCACTGCCCCGGCACCAATAGTGACTCCGAACCATCCCGCCTATATCATCTATACCTCGGGTTCCACTGGACAACCCAAGGGGGTCAAGGTTCCCCATCGAGCCGTGACGAATTTTCTGTTATCCATGGCCGGCGAACCCGGTCTGAGCGCCGGCGACGTCCTGCTGGCAGTAACGACCCTCTCGTTTGACATGTCCGTCCTGGAACTTTTTTTGCCTTTGACGGTTGGGGCGCGGGTGGTGGTGGCCAGTCGGGAAACCGCAATGGACGGTCAGAGGTTGCGCGCGGATATGGAACGACAGGGAGTCACCATTTTTCAGGCCACGCCCACGACTTTTCGTCTTCTCCAGGCAGCAGGCTGGAATGGCGGAAAAAGATTACGGGTGATATGCGGTGGAGAAGCTATACCCAGGGATCTGGCTGACTATCTCTTCGATAAAACCGGCGAGGCCTGGAATGGTTATGGCCCAACTGAGACCACGGTCTATTCGACCTGTTGGAAGATTACCAAGAGAAACGGGCCGGCATTGATTGGTAAGCCCATTGCCAATACCGAGGTCTATGTTCTGGACGCCAATATGCGGCCCGTGCCGATCGGGGTTGCCGGCGAGCTTTATATCGGTGGAATGGGGGTGACCGATGGGTATCTCAATAATCCCGAGCTTACCGCCCAACAGTTTGTCGAGAATCCTTTCAGTTTGCATAAAGATGCAAAACTTTACAAAACCGGTGATCTTGTCCGTTTTCAGGCGGACGGCAATCTGGAATACCTCAACCGTCTGGATAACCAGGTCAAGCTCAGAGGATTTCGGATCGAACTGGGAGAGATCGAAAGCGTTCTCAATACCCATCCTGATATTGCACAGGCAGTTGCTGTTGTCCGGGATGTTCAGCCAGGTGACGCTCGACTTATCGTTTATCTGGTTTCCCGGGATGGTCGGCAGACGGATACCGCTGCTCTCCGAGCCCATCTCAAGGAGAGGCTGCCTGTTTACATGATTCCCCAGCATTTTGTTTCTCTTCGCTCTTTGCCCTTGACCGCAACTAATAAGATCGACCGTAAGGCCCTGCCCGAACCGGATCTGGGGAAGACCATTACCGAGGCTGAATACATCTCGCCTCAGACAGAAACTGAAAAACAACTCGCAGAGATCTGGCAGGATGTTTTACAGCTTGAGCGGGTAAGCGTCGAGAGCAATTTTTTTGAACTTGGCGGGCATTCGTTGTTGGCTGTCAAGCTGGTCGCCCGCATCCAGAAATGGACCGGAATTGATTTGCCGTTTGTAATTTTTTTTAATGCCCCGACTATCAGAGCCCTTGCTAAAGTCCTAGAGGGAAACACCGGCGAGGAAAGTTCAGACGGGAGACAAGCAAATACACCTTTGGCTCACCAGTGGCGGCCCCTTGTTGCTCTTCAGTCAACAGGGAGTCGTCCACCATTTTTTCTCGTCCATGCGGTCGGCGGTAATTTGTTAAATTTTCATGCTCTCCTTTATTCATTAGGGTCAGACCAGCCTGTATACGGTCTCCAGGCCAGGGGATTGGATGGTGTTCTGCCACCATTTTCTTCTATTGAGGAAATGGCTCGCTGCTATATTGCTGAAATCCGTACCGTCCAGGCTACCGGGCCCTATTTCCTTGGCGGGGCCTGTTTCGGCGGCTTGGTTGCTTTTGAAATTGCTCAGCAGCTTGCACGTCAAGGAGAAAAGATTGCTTTTCTTTGTATGTTCGACATGGTGGGGCCGGGGAAAGATGGATATCGGCATCTGTTTTCTCTTGAAACAGGCCTTATCGCGGCATTGACCAACGCTGCAAAGTCAGAAACCTCGATTGGGCGCTATTTTTTAAATAGAATTTATCGCAGTATCCGAAGCAGGGCAGTCAATCTGACACGACATATTCGATATGGTTTTTCTCGTCTCCGGCGTCATCCAAACCCTCTTGATTTACGAGAGTGGCTGATAACTCGAACTCATTTGCAGGCCATAGAAAAGTATGTTCCCGCTCTCTGCTATAGCCCGATTACTCTTTTTCGTTCTCTGGAACAGAACTCCTCCTCGTCGTCTAACGATGACCCTGGCAGCGGCTGGGAGGAAGTAGCCAGGGGCGGGCTTAAGGTCATAAATATCTCGGCGCCGCATAACGCTTTTGTTGAAGCTCCGGAGTTATGGTCACATCTCGCGAAGGAATTAAAAGCGGCCCAGGAGTCGAAGCAGTATGAAGAGTTGGTCTAGAAGAGCCAGTTTCGGATAATTAGGGGAGTGCCTATATTCAGTCCAAATCTAAAGGGAACAGGGAAGGAAAAAATAAATGTGAAAAATACTCCTGGAAGTATATGATAAATCAGATATAAACGTACGACTGGGGTGAAAGGCTTTATGCCCTGAATGAAATGGCGTCAGACGAGTATGATCTGTATGTCCTTAGAAGAGCAGGGGATCTCATTCCTTTTGAAAATGAGAGGCTTGCGTTGATTCTGGAGAGTGCGGCATGACGAATCGCCGGCTATCCAGAAGGTTAGTTATTGACCGTCTTGAATTTATGGATGAGACTTTGTAGTCCTTCAGGCAAGGGTGTGGACAATAAAAGTTGACAGTTCGGAATAATGTAAAATAAACAGGTAGATAATCGCGCTATATTTCTTATTCATATTTTGAAGGCGGGTAGAATGTCCAAATGTCAATCTTGACCCCAGAAAATCCCCAATTTAATAGAATTATGATCACTGGAGTTGCAGGTTTTATCGGATTCCATTTGGCCAAAAGGTTTCTCGAACAAGGACGAAAAGTAGTTGGTATTGATTCAGTTAACAACTATTATGATCCTGCTTTGAAACAGGCCCGTCTTGATCAATTATTACCGCATCCATCATTTTGTTTTGAACGACTAGATATGGCAGACAGAAAGGCAATGGAGGAGCTGTTTGCAAAACACAAAGTTGATGCCGTGGTAAACTTGGCTGCGCAACCCGGGGTTCGTTACTCATTGCTAAATCCTTATTCTTATGTCGATTCAAACATAGTTGGTTTTATAAATATTCTGGAAGGCTGCCGGCACAATGAAGTCAAACATCTAGTATTCGCTTCCTCTAGTTCGGTTTATGGCTCCAACACCAAGGTTCCTTTTTCTATTCATGATAATGTCGATCATCCGGTTTCACTATATGCTGCGAGTAAGAAGGCTAATGAGCTCATGGCTCATAGCTATTGTCATTTATATGGAATGCGAGCCACCGGGTTAAGATTTTTTACAGTATATGGTCCTTGGGGAAGACCTGATATGGCTTATTTTTTATTTACAAAGGCCATTTTGGAAAATCGACCCATCGATGTGTTTAATCATGGAAAGATGCGTAGAGATTTTACGTATATTGATGATATTGTTGAAGGTGTTTCCCGAATTATTGATCATCTGCCCGAGCCCTCCCCGGTCTGGAACAGCGATCTGCCGGATCCTGCTATGAGTTATTGCTGCTATCGTATCTATAATATTGGTAATAATCGTAGAGAGGAACTTTTGAGATTCATTGAAGTAATTGAGGAATGTACAGGTCGTAAGGCCGTTAAGAATTATTTACCTATGCAAAATGGGGATGTGCCTGAAACATATGCAAATATTGACGACTTGGAGAGGGATATCGGTTTCAAGCCGCAAACTTCGATTGAAGTAGGAATTAAGCAGTTTGTTGATTGGTATCGTTCTTATTATAAGGTTTGATAGTTTTTGTTAATTTTGATTCAGGCTTTTGGAGAAGTTTATGAAGATAACAATGATCGGTACCGGGTATGTGGGGTTGGTGAGTGGATCCTGCCTGTCCGAATTTGGCCATGAAGTGACCTGTATGGATAAGGATTCCGGCAAGATTGACCTGTTGAGAAAGGGCGAGATCCCCATTTTCGAGCCGGGGCTTGAAGCCTTAGTAACGAAAAATGTTCGGGAGAAAAGATTGTTTTTTACCACCGATCTGGCAGAAGCAGTCGAAGATGCCCAGGCAGTTTTTATTGCAGTGGGCACACCATCGCACCGCCGGGGCGATGGCTATGCCGATCTTTCGTATGTCTATGCAGTTGCCCGCGAACTAGCACCGTATCTGCGGAGATATACGGTGGTTGTCGATAAGAGTACAGTCCCGGTTGGAACTGCCAGGCAGGTAGCTCGGATTATCCGGGAGACTAATCCGGACGCGCTCTTTGATGTTGTATCCAATCCGGAATTCTTACGGGAAGGTGCTGCCATTACCGATTTTATCAGGCCGGATCGGGTAGTGATAGGCGCTGATTCCGAGCGGGCTATAGAGGTGATGAAGGAGGTTTACGATCCTCTCTACCTGATCTCAACACCATTTGTAGTTACCGGCGTTGAAACTGCGGAACTTATCAAATATGCCGCCAATGCATTTTTGGCAATGAAGATAAGCTTTATCAATGAGATAGCTGCGTTGGCCGAAACCGTGGGCGCTGACGTGATTGATCTTGCCAAGGGGATTGGCCTGGATGGTCGGATCGGCTCGAAGTTTCTCCACCCTGGTCCTGGGTATGGCGGATCGTGTTTTCCTAAGGATACCATGGCATTGTTGCGTATTGGCCAGGAACAGGGTGTTACTTTGCAGTTGGTGGGCGCTACGGTTGAGGTGAATGCCGCCCAGAAAGCAAGAATGGTGAAAAAGATCAGGGATGCACTCGGTGGTGACCCTGCCGGCAAAACGATCGGGGTGCTGGGCTTGACCTTTAAACCGGAAACCGATGATCTGCGGGATGCCCCGGCTCTTTCTATTCTGCCGCCATTGCATGAAAAAGGGGCCCGGATTCAGGTGCATGATCCGCAGGGCATGGCGGAAGCTGCGCGGTTGTATCCTGAGTTCCATTATGTTGAAAACCTTTATGATGTCTGCCTTGGCGCAGATGTGGTTGTCCTGTTCACCGAGTGGAACCAATATCGGGCCCTTGATCTGGCGCGCATAAAAGCAAGCATGAAAACCCCGGTATTTGTTGACCTGAGAAATGTCTATAAACCGGAAAAGATGAAAGAGGCCGGTTTTATATATCATGGGGTCGGCCGGAATTAAGTTGAGTTGGCATTTGACGAGATCATGAGTTCCCTGCCGAGTTGAGCGGTTTTCTCGAGATGAACTCCATGAACGATAAGCTTTTTATTGACACTAACATATTTGTTCATTCGTAATTGAAGGATGAGTTAACCAAGCACGACCGGGCAATGAGACAGGATGTACATTTTTATACACCGAGGACATGCAACACGGTCGGGTGATCGAGGAACAGGTTAAGATTGTTAATCCGCTAGATTGATTTTTCTTATCTGATTTGTACCGTAAGGAGAGGAATAAGGCATGTCACAGGAAGTTTTGCAGCAAATATGTTTAGAATATCAGCTTTCGGCCCTTTATGCCTTTGGCAGTAGAGCCTTGGAGGCCGTAGCTTTTCTTGAAAGTGGGGCAAGCAGTTTGCCACTAAGGGAGTCTGATCTCGATATAGGTGTTTTACCAAGTCGTGGTCGACATTTGTCTGTCAAGGAGAAGGTTACGTTATCAGCCATATTGGAAGATTTATTCGGTGTAGACCGGGTTGACCTCATAAACCTTTCTGAAGCCGACCCGTTTCTGGCCGCCAATATCATCCGGGGGGAAAGGCTTTATGCCCTGAATGAAATGGCGTCAGACGAGTATGATCTGTATGTCCTTAGAAGAGCAGGGGATCTCATTCCTTTTGAAAATGAGAGGCTTGCGTTGATTCTGGAGAGTGCGGCATGACGAATCGCCGACTATTCAGAAGGATTGTTATTGACCATCCTGAACTTATGGATGAGACTTTGTAGCCCGTCCAGGCAAGGGTGCGCAGTTAATCGGGTATGCCTGTCCTGGGGATGATGTGTGATGACCAGAAGGCGATAATATGGGGAGTGACTCTAAGATTTCAAAGACATTGAATGGGTGAACATATGGAACCTATCAGGAAAAAAATTGTTACGGATGAATCTATGCATCCTGTCGCGGTTCAGATTGATTACAATGACTGGGTCAAAATATAAGAGGGTAGCTTTTTTTTCGATCTTGACCTGGTATGTCAATATGTAATGGAGTTCTCATTATGACTACGCAATTTACAAATCGGTCTCCTTTTATCAACAGACAGCAGGAAATTGCCTTTCTGGAAAGTTGGGTCGCTGAGGAGGCGAACAATATTCTTTTCATTTACGGCCCAAAAAGCAGCGGCAAGACGACCTTGCTCTACAGGTTTGTTCGAGAATCTCTGGCCAATGGCAATTATGATATTAAACATTTCAACCTTCGGGAAATCTTGATCGTTCAATACCAGGATTTTATCAAGACTTTTTTTGAGCATGACTATTCGAAAGACAAGGGTGATGTCAAGGAGAAGCGGGAGTATGATCTTAAGGTTTTTAAATTAAGCGTTGAGACCCTTAAGGGGCTTAATGATAAGGAGCTAGACCCGTTTGTGGTGATGAAACAGGAACTCTTGAAACTGAATGATCGAGGCATCAGACCAGTCATCATCATTGACGAGTTGCAGGCTTTAGAAGGGATTTATATGAACGGCCAGCGGGAATTGCTGAAAGAGCTGTTCAACTTTTTTGTAGCAATGACCAAAGAGTCGCATCTCTGCCATGTGATTATCGCCTCGAGCGACGGGTATTTTATCGAAAGGATTTATTCGGACAGTAAGCTGAAGAAAACATCAAAATTTCTGGAGATTGATTATCTAAGGAAAGATGATGTCTATTACTGGCTAAACAATCTGAAAAAAGAGAGTGCCATCACAAAATATACGCTAACTTCTGGGCAGGTTGACAGGATATGGGAAATTTTTGGCGGCAGTTGCTGGGAGATCAGCCGGTTTCTTGGCGATATTCTCATGCGTGCAGCTGAAGGAAAAGTCCCGGATAGCGTTTTCGAGGAGGAGCAAAAAAAAGTACTCATTCAGATGCGGAGTCTTTTTGAAGATTATGCCTACACACCAAAACGTAAGGCAATATTCCATGCCGTTCATGCGGCCATGCAGACTGATTCTCGCTTCAGCCGTTCACAGGTTTTTGCCAAACTGGCTGAGCCGATATGCGATGAAAAGGAGTTATATGAAGATCTTGGCGAGTTGGTCCGGCAAAACTTTCTTGCCTATAACCCGGTAACCGCAACCTACATGGTGCAAGGTCGAACCATGGAAATTGGGCTGGCCATGTATGTAGAAATGATTAAGGAAGTTGGTAAGCGGTAAAAAAATATGTGTAAAAACATTACAATAATATCTTTGCCAATAAAATAACTGCCCTGGTTGATCGCGCCCACCCTAAGGATAAGGCTATCTGATAAATTTGGCTCGTGCAGTTGTTGAAGGCAAGAGGACATGACAATCGCGAGGAGAAATGTCTGAATGTCAATCCAGAGATCTTTCATTCTCTCGGAATAAATTAAATCCTGAAATTCGGCCATAGGCCGTGTTATGATGTTAACAGGGAAAATTATGCAATTAAGAGATATTACCGAGCAGCAAATAATTGACATTTTCTTGCCGTTTGCGCCTGAAAAGATCATTCTTTTCGGTTCGGTGGCAAGGGGGGAGAACGACGAGTTCAGTGATATTGATCTTATTATTGTTTTTAAGACTCAAAAGCGCTTCATGGCACGTCTGCGAGACCTTTATATGGCATGGGATCTACCCAGGGCAGTAGATATTTTGGCCTATACTCCAGACGAATTCGTTTTGATGCTCAGGGAAAGTCCTTTTATCCAGGACGCCGTAGCTCATGGGAAAATGCTTCATGAAAGATCTCATTAAGGAAAGCCGGCGCTGGAGCGCACAAGCGGAGGACGATTACCGCTTTGTTGTATGGGTGAGAACCGAGGATGGTTTTTACGATAAGGTATGCTTTTTGACGCAGCAGGCAGGCGAAAAAATTCTCAAGGCATGCCTTTACGCAACCGGGAAACGTAAGGTGTGGGGCCATTCCCTTGGTGAAATGATTTTGGAGCTGTCTGAGATTGATCCGATTTTTAAAAAGATCGTTACCCCAGCAAAGCGTCTTGATCGTTTTTACATCTCAGCCAGATATCCAAATGGTCTGCCTGGTCTTAGCCCATTTCAAGCTTACTCAAAGGAAGACAGCGATGACGCTTGGGAGGATCTGAAGGAAATTTTTGCACACTGCCGAATATTTCTCGAAAAATCCATTGATACCTCCGAGCAGACAGAAAACACTTAAGCATTATTGTCTGAGGAAAACGAATCCTAGAAGGAATTACTCAGGAGACAGTTGTTACAAACCCTGAACCGAAGGCAGGAAAAAAATGCCAAGAAATGACTATGACAGCCCGTGGAAGGCGCTCCCAGGTTTTTGCCAAGCTTGCCGAGAATGATTTTATCAGTAACTGATCTGGTGTGGGGTGTGAATATGCAATGGTACGAGATTCGAAAACATTATCCTGGGCAATGGCTGTTAGTCGAAGCGCTTAAGGCCCATTCTGAAGGTGAAAATCGTATCCTTGATCAGCTTTCAGTGCTTGGTGCTTTTTCCGATTCTGCTGTCGCAATGCAAAATTATATGCAGATTCATCATGACGCCCCTGATCGTGAATTATACGTCTTTCACACCAACCGCGAGAAGCTGGATATTATTGAACGTAGATGGCTCGGCATCAGGGGAATTCAATGAAAATACGGCTATTGAGCGGCCTGCCTTTTATAACAGTAACTATCGATGGTGAATTTGTAATCGAATGATTCATTTCGGTTTTGGGTAAAAATGAGTGATGGGATATAGAAATTTTGGAGGGTAGGCATGTTGCGGGATGATTCCAACAAGATTTATTTTGGCCGCGTCCCTAAGACCGAGGAACTGTTGAACTGTTTTACCGTGAATTTTGCCTTTGGATCAATATCGTAATGTCACAGATATGGTTAGCAGCCCCTGAGGATAAGAACCGGTGGGATGACTTTGTTGGAAACCACCCTGAAGCGACACCATATCATCTATTTTCCTGGAAAGAAGCGGTCGAAAAAGCATATCGGCATAAAAGCCAATATCTTCTGGCTGAAGAAAATGGGATAATTGCCGGTATCCTGCCTATGTTTTTTATGCGACTGCCCTTTGTTCATACTCAATTGGTCTCTCTGCCTTTCTGTGATGTCGGTGGAATCTTGGCAAAAGACGAAGAAACTGAAAAACTACTCTTGACCAGCGCCATTAAAATTGCAGAAAAGAGCAAGGCCGGGAGTATTGAATTTCGGACGCGCCGCCAGGCGTTATTGCCGGCCGTCAAAGAACTCACAATGTCCTGCCGGGCCGATAAGGTGAGCATGTTCCTACCGCTTCCCGGTTCCTCCGAGGCCCTATGGGAGAGCTTCAAGTCCAAGCTGCGCAGTCAGGTCAGAAAGGCAGAGAAGAACAACCTTGTTTTTAAATGGGGAGAAAAGAGTGACCGTAAAACGTTCTATGAAGTATTTTCCAGAAACATGTTGGAGCTGGGCTCGCCGGTCCATTCCCGAAAATTCATAGATGCAGTTCTTGAATCATATGGCCCACGCGCCAGGATGGGGCTCGTCTATAGTGAGAAAAAAGCGATAGGGGCCGGTATCATCCTTGCTCTTGGGCAACAAGTATGTATTCCGTGGGCATCCACCCTCAGGCAATACAACAACCTGGCGCCGAATATGTTTTTGTATTGGCATTTTTTGCAGTATGCCGCTGACGCGGGGGCGTACTGGTTTGATTTCGGCCGTTCCACCTTGGGAGAGGGGACCTTTAAGTTCAAAGCCCAATGGGGTGCTGAACCTCGGCAGCTTTACTGGCACCGGCTTGATTTTACAGGCAGACAGCGTTCTAATCAACAGCCATCTGCTGGATCGAATGGTGCTCGTGAACGGGTTGCAGCGCTTTGGAGCCGGTTGCCACTGCCGGTGGCCAATGCAATCGGACCGATCTTGCGGCGGCATATCAGTTTATGATCCTAC
>Ga0156779_1243_pt3 | contig 12817 bp, 15 predicted proteins | sample RifOxyD3_FD_110729 | JGI IMG/M metagenome (GOLD analysis project Ga0156779, IMG submission 110729) | Deltaproteobacteria bacterium RIFOXYD12_FULL_50_9
AACAATCGACACCGATTATCCTGGTTGAAATAGATTGCCACGTTACGGCAGAGGATAATATCATACAAGCCGCTGGCCGGGGACGCGGTAAGGAGATTCATCTTTTCAAACAAGGTCATGGTCCGCAGATCGGCCTTGACTTGTAACAACTCACCCTGCGACTCGAAATATTTTTGGCGAAGATCAGGGGGCACGCCCCGTTTCACCTCATAGCCGGTATACAATCCCTTCCTGGCTTTATTGATGACGGAATCCGAGATATCGGTGCCGGTTATAGTGATATCCCACTGCCCTATCTCTCTGCCCAAAAGTTCAGCGATGATCATGCCGAGGGAGTAAACCTCCTGCCCGGTTGAGCAGGCGGCGCTCCAAATCCGCAGGTCGGTCGAGGCTGGGTCAAGTCTGTTTTGTTGTTTGCCGAAAAATTCGGGCAGGATCTTGGACTGGAGGAGCTCAAAGGGCCGCTGGTCACGAAAAAACGAGGTCTCATGGGTGGCTATGGCATCCACCACCCGGGCCACCCATTCAGAGGAACGGTATCCGGCATAATAAAAATCCGTGAAGTTGCTTGCTCCATACTCCTCCAGCATGGGGAGCAAACGGCTTTCCAGAAGATAGGCTTTAGTGCTGTTTAAAACAATTCCAGTGTGCGCATGAATAAACTCTGCAAACAGCGTGACCTCGCTTGGCGTAATAGCAATCATTTCACTCTTCTCATGATCTCTGCGCCTATGTCCGATAAGGGCAAGACGATATCGACAATTCCGGCCTTCATAGCTTCCATGGGCATGCCGGCGACGACACAGCTTGCCTGATCCTGGGCAATTATCTGAGCGCCATGCCGTTTCATCAAGCGCAGGCCCAGGGTGCCGTCGCACCCCATACCGGTCATAATGACGCCAAGGGCCTGCCCTCTGCACACCGAAGCGATTGAGCGGAACAGATAATCTGCCGATGGCTGGCAGTGATTTTCCGGCGGATCGTCGGTAATCTCCAGGTAATAGGTTGACTGGCCCTGGCCGCCGGCAATCCGCATCTGTCTGCCTCCCGGCGCAATATAGGCAGTACCTGCTTCCAATGGTTGGCCGGACTCTCCCTCCATAACGCGGATGGCGCACTTACTGTCTAGTGATTCGGCCAAGGTGCCGGTAAAGAGCTTGGGCATATGCTGCACAATGACAATCGGCACCGGGAAATCAGCAGGCAGACGAGGCAGGAGATCGGCTAAGGCATTGGGTCCGCCGGTTGAAATGCCGATGGCCACGATCTCAATTCGGCCACCGGGGTGTGCAGTTGATTGGGCAGTGATGCCTGGCGCGGGCGGCGTTGCAACTTTTGGCTTAATAAACTGATCAAGGTTTGCAGGGGGCATCCCGTCAATAGTCTGGCGCAGGATCTTTTGGGTCATAACCGCATGGATGATGGGACGAAACTTGCCGGCCAGCATCTCCAAGTTTTTTTGCGGATCATCTCCGTCAGGCTTGGTGATAAAATCATAGGCCCCCAGGCGCAGGGCCTCCAAGGTGATTGCGGCGCCTTGGATGGTATGGGCACTGACCATGACAACTACCACCTTTGTCTTGAGATTCTGTAGACGCTTCAGGGTTGTCAGACCGTCCATGACCGGCATTTCCACATCAAGGGTGATCAGGTCCGGGGCCAACTCAGCGATTTTAGCGAGAGCGATTTCGCCATGAGCCGCAGTGCCTACCACTTCCACGTCGGGGATGGCGGTCAGTACCTCGGAGATAAGGGTTCGATAGAGGATGGTGTCATCGACCACTAGAACCCGCAATGGTTGTTTAGGTATATTGTTTTTTATATTAGGCATGGTTGGCAAGCGAAGAAAAAATTACTCCACAACAGGTAATGATTCAGAATCGGTCTTCAGGGTTAAATGTTCAAAATTAGCCGGCGTAGTTGATTCTGGCTCCTGCGCGATTTTTATGATACTGATCCAGAGAGAAAAGTGAGCTTGACTTTGTCCTCGCTTACCACTTATTATTAAAGGAAATGTGTTGTTCCGGGCGCTGGCTGCATGGAGCCGTTGAGTTTATCATTTCCTCTTTAACAAGAGACACTTGACTATGCGATTTTTACTCGTCGATGACCTCGACACCATGATCCGAATCACCAAAAATGTCCTCAGTGATTTAGGATACAACGATGTTATCACAGCCCGCAATGGGGAGCAAGCATATCAAATTCTCAACAAGGGAAAAATTGATTTTATCATCTCCGACTGGAATATGCCCGTGATGAACGGCATCGAACTTCTTAAAAAGGTAAAGAGCACACCGAAATTGGCGGATATCCCTTTTCTGATGATGACTGCCGAGTCTGAGAAAGAACACATTATCGAGGCAATTCAGGCCAAGGTTGACCAGTACCTGATCAAACCATTTAATCAAGAGATGTTGGGCCAAAAGATCGGTCAAGCCCTGCATAAAATGGGAAAAAATGAGGGATAACTGACTATGAGATTTTTAGTCGTCGACGACTTCGACACCATGTTACGAATTATCAAGAACACCCTCAACGACTTAGGATATACCGATGTTATCACCGCCCGCCATGGGGAACAAGCATTTCAAATCCTCACCAAAGAAAAAATCGATTTCATCATCTCCGACTGGAATATGCCTGTAATGACCGGTATTGAACTCCTGAGAAAGGTGAAAGGTACGCCGGCATTGGCAAAAATCCCTTTTCTGATGGTGACAGCCGAGGCTGAGAAGGAACATATTGTCGAGGCAATTCAGGCCAAGGTTGACCAGTATATAATCAAACCGTTTAACCAGGAAATGCTGGCTCAAAAGATCAACCAAGCCCTGCATAAAATAGGAAAAGCCTGAAATTTCATAGTAGCTGAGCTGTTTTCTCAAATCGTTTTACTGCCCAGGCCAATATCTTGAAGATGATTCACTGATTAGCGGCCCATTCTGCTATACTCAATCGGTTCGGACCGGATTTTGGGATTCCTTCCCCAAAAAACCGGTGATTTCGCTAGACAGGTCAGCCACTGCCTGGCTGAGAGCCGTCACTAACTCTTGATAGTCATTGCCCGCGGTTTTAACCCGGATAGTCGATTTTCGGGAGATTATACTTTTTTTGCCAGAAGCGTTTGTCATTGTCCAGCGGGTCGTCAGCACTACCTCGTCACCGAGTTTTCCGTCAAACCTGCTGACGTTTAAAGTGAGACGATGGGTCGGCTGAAAATAGCTGCCCCAAGGAAAGAGAGCGATTGTTGCCTGTTCAGGTAATTGGGCCGCAATATTTTCCATCAGCACATTGGTGAAATCATCGGCCAGGGGGCCACTCCAGCGGTGAAAATCATCGTACTTAAGGCGCTGCGGATCGAGCCGGTAGGCAATTCTGGCTTCATCCAGGGTCTCAGGAAAGAGTACCGGGCCGAGCCCGATAGCCAGGGGATTATGAGCGCCGGCTACTGCTTGCTGGTGGTGTTCCATTGCCAGTGGCGTCAGATTATAGTAGACCACGGGTGGTTGGACGTTGACGCAGCCCGCTATAAGCAAAGCTAGCAGGCTGCTAAGGGCAAACGGGACTAATTGACAATGGCGATTGGTCATGGCTGTTCTTTCTCCTTGCCGTAGATCAACGATTCGGGATGACGTTCCAGATAGTCTGTCAGCCCGCGCAGGGAACGGACTGCCTTCGCCATTTCCCGCATGGTTTCCTGTAGTTGGAAATTGGCCGGGGATTCACTGCCGAGAGAGGCTTCCAGATCAGCGAGCGTGGTGGTCAGTTGCTCCAGAGCCTTGCTGATCGCCGGCGTGGTCTGGCTGTCAAGGTTTTTGGCCAGGGTTTCGAACTGCTGCATAGCCGTATGGGCCGCCAGAATTGTGGTGCGGAGATCCTGGCTGAGCTCCTTGACCGGAATCTGGTTGATGGCCTTGTTGATTGTCTCGAGGGTTGTATGGAGATCCTGGCTGAGTTCCTTGGCCGGAATCTGGCCGACGGTCTTGTTGATTGTCTCGAGGGTTGTATGGATATCCTGACTGATCTGGGCAAAGGGGATCTGCTCAAGTTTGTTGAGGACATTGGCAAAACTTTCGGTTATCTCCTCAAGCTGGGTGTGTTTGGTCGGCAGAACCGGGTAGTTGTTCTCAAAGAGCAGTTTTTGTGAAGGTTCGTCAGGGTAGAAGTCGAAATCGATCAAGAGCTTGCCGGTCAGGAGATTGCCGTTTTTCAGAACCCCCCGCAGGCCTCGGTTGACAAAATCCTGCAAAATCGCGTGGTTGTTTTTGCTGTGAATTGAACCAAATAGGCGTTCCGGCTCAATAGTTATTATAACCGGTATACGGAAATTATCGCGGTTGGGGTTGAACTCGAGTTTGATGCTGCTGACCTCGCCGATCTTGATGCCGCGGAATTCCACCGGGGCGCCCACCGTCAAACCGCGCACCGACTGATTGAAGTAGAGGAGCCATGAATCCTTTAATTGGAATTTTTCTTCGGAGACCGCGTTTTTTGAGGTGTAGAGCTCAAAGATGGCGTTGGCGGCAACACTTGTTCCCGGCTGGGCGTGCGGCGGTAACTCGAAGGCGATTCCGCCCGTGATGATTGTGGCCAGGGATTCAGTCGCGATTTTTATCCCTGTAGCGTCAAGTTTCAGGTCGATGCCACTGGCATTCCAAAAACGGGTGTTGCTGTTGACCTGCTGATCATGAGGGGCGTTGACGAATATTTTGATATCTAATGCCGTGCCGCTTTGGTCAAAACCATAGCCAACAACCTGACCGACCTTGATTTGCCGGTAGTAGACCGGCGAACCGACATCCAGCGAGCCAAGACCCTCGGCTTTCAGGACAAAGTATTTGCCTGGCACATCGGCAGCGACGCTGGGTGCCTCCTCCAGACCAGTAAAGTCACGGCGCGGGTTGCCATCTCGACCCGGATCGATACTGATGAATGAGCCTTTGAACAGAGTGCCGAGTCCGGATATCTGACCGCCGGTGATCCGGGGGCGGACGATCCAGAAACGCGTCGTGTCGGAGAGGTACGGCTCTGCCACTTTTTCCATCCGGGCCTTGACCACAACCTCCCGCATGTCTTCGCTGAAGGTAATTGCTTCGATCTCGCCGATCTCGACATCTTTGTATTTGATTTTGGAGTTGCTGGCATCAATACCCTCGGCGTTCTTGAAGGTGATGGTGATCAATGGGCCCTTTTCAGACCATGATTTGAACAGGAGCCAACCGGCGATAATCAAGGCAATCAGCGGTACCAGCCAGACAATGGATAACCCCTTGCTTGGTCGCGTTGAGGCTGTGGGGACCGGATTTACCGGTGCTGGTATATCTGTTTCATCCATTATTGACTCTCCTCCATCTGATCCCAGATCAATCGCGGGTCAAAACTTTCTACTGCGAACATGGTCAAGATTACTAAGGCGGCAAAATAAGGAGCACCGGGGCCAGCCTCAAAATTGCTTAAGGCGCCGAGTTTCACCAGTCCGACGCCAATAGTGATAACATAGACATCGACCATCGACCAGCGACCAACCAATTCAGTCAGACGGTAGAGGCGGGCTCGTTCCAAAGGGCGTTTACACCAGCCCAGTTGCAGCGAGCAAAGGAGAAAGGTCAGGATGATTAGTTTTAGCAGGGGTACGCAGATGCTGGCTACAAAAATTATCAGGGCGATATGCCAGAAGTCGGTTTTAACAAAGTAGATGACTCCGCTCATAATCGTATCGGTTTGGGGGTGACGGCCAAAAGAGGTTGATATGGTAACCGGCAGCAGGTTGGCCGGCAGGTAGAGGATATACGAGGCCAGGACAAGAGCCCAGCAGCGGCTCAGGCTGTTGACCTTACGGGGAGAAAGAGCGGAGCCGCAGCGTGAGCAATGGGTGCGACCGGCTGCAACAGGGCTGAGCAGCTGACAGCTCAGGCAACTTACCATTTGGGCGCGGCGGGCGGTGAGAGGTCGAGCGGTCATGGTCGTTTTTCAACTCTGTCCCCGGCAAGGGGGGGGTGCAAAAAGTCCCAGACCAGATGGGCATCAAGACTTACCGAGGAGGCGGCCAGGACGAAAACCAGCGCGATCACTGAAAACAAGGCGGGGCCGGGGATGATCCGGGCCATCTTGGTAAGCTTGACCAGGGATACCAGGATAGCCAGCATGTAGATCTCCATCATTGCCCAGGGCCGCAGGCGTTGGGTCCAGGAAAACAGGCGGGCCGCCCCTGGCAGATGGTATCCCAGGCGGAGCGGCAACAGGACATAGAGCTGACTGAGTATCGCAAACAGAGGAGTGATTATGCAGGTCAGGAAAACCACCAGGGCCAGGCCAGCCATATCTTGCTTGTAGAGAGCAATAATGCCGCTCCAAAGGGTGGTTTCGTTTGAAATTCCATTGGCCTCCATGGCCAGAAAAGGAAAGGTGACCGCTATTATGTAAGAGACGAGACCGGCCATGACCCAGGCGATGGTTCGTTCCAGGCTGTTTTTCTGGGTGCGGCACAATATGGCTCCACAGCGCGGGCATTCGGCCACGACTCCTGCCGCCAGCTCAGGAAGTTGTTGTAGCAGATCGCATTCAGGACAAGCCAGCAGGGATTTTTTTTGAGTTGGGTCACTGTTGTTGCGCGGAGTAAATATTCGTTGTCTCATGATAATTTCCGAAAAAAATTACGATGCTAGTTAGATTCAGGTTTTTTCAGCCCATCGCGGTATATTCCAGGCGAGGAGCCCTGAATTTCTTCGGCACCGGCCGTTTTTTTGTAGAATTCAGCAGAATCAACACTGCCGATTATGGCATAGGCGTATCCATTTGCAGCCATGGCGTGCAGAGAGCTGAGAAGCAGTGTTCTGCCTATTCCACGGCCACGTTTTTTCGCCACGACCCCGGTTGGTCCAAAGAAATCTCTACAAGTACAGTCATAACAGGCAAACCCCATGATCTTGCCCGCCTCTACCGCAATGAAACACGAGATGGGATGATTACTGAAAGCAATGTCGCTTTCGCTTGCCCAACCAGCACCAAAGGTCATCTGTACCCATTGAACTATCTGGTGTTTCTCGTAGGCCATAGCTCGACGAACTACTGTTCCCTGTTCCTTTAGTTTTCTGGCGTAAGGCTCTACCTCGGGCAGATTGTACAACTTTACTAACATATCAGACATGGTTCGGCATCCTGCTGGTTTTTATGAGTCGACTCTGTCTTGTTATCAGTATTGAAACACGATTTTGTTTTTTTAACTTCAGTTTATTCAACTGGGCAATTGAAGTCGTTTTCAGATAATATAATATATAAGCCCAAGTCACTGGATAAAACAAATATTTTAGTGTTGGCATGAATGATGGAAGTCGAGTAGAAAAAAGAAATATTCAGGAGCTTTTCCGCTTAGTTGAGTTGAAAAAGCTAATTATTACTCCTTTTAACTCTCTCTATGATAATCATGAATAATCTTAATAGATTCGCCAAGGCAAAATCCCCGATTGATTCTGAGTTGTTACGCGGAATTCCCCATTTCTCCTCGATTTTTCAGGATGAATCACTCTGGCCTCTTTTGGTCCGGCTCTCCGGAGATGATGGCATTGCCCATATTGAGCAGAAACAGTTCAAAGAGGGCGAAAAGCTAGTTGCGAAGGGTCAATTTGATCAAATGATCTATTGGGTCCTGTCCGGTAACGCTAATGTTATTACTATGATTAAAGGCCAACTCAAGGTCATTCATCAGGCTGGCCAGGGTGAATGTATCGGCGAACTCGGGGTGTTGCGCGGCGCTGTACGCAGTGCTGATGTGGTTGGCGGGGTCGGCGGCGTTCGCGTCCTCGAACTTGATTGGGCGATTACGGAAAAGAGCCCGGAGCTCGCCAAAGACCTCTACCACCTGATTGCGCTTAATCTGGCTGACAAGCTTGATCGGGCCTATGATGCCCAGCTCAGGATCCTGGCAAACTCCCTCAGACTTTTGCAGGAGAAAACCTCAAGACTCATAGAGAACAAACGCAAGCTCGAAAAACTCTTGAAAAGTCATCATATCAATTTTGCCGAAGAGCCTTGTCTTGATCACGAGCAGGCCGTCAGTCATGCTATTGCCGGCCTCAGAGAGAGCCTTTCGCTGCTTGAGATCCAGGAGCAGAAATATTCGCTTGACCGCCTCGGGGTGGTTTAGTACCTAAGAAAAAGTGTGTGAGGACAGATATGAATCAACAATTGCAGTTTATCTTTTCAAGACGCAGTATCCGCAAATTTCTGGATAAGGAAGTTTCTGATGCGATGATCCATGATCTCCTGGAGGCGGCTATGGCCGCACCATCAGCGGTGGCCAAGGACCCCTGGCATTTCATCGTGGTCCGCAACCGGGCTACGCTTGACCGGATCACTGACATCCTGCCCAATGGAAAAATGCTAAGGCAAGCGACAGCGGCCTTTATCGTCTGCGGTGATATCAGCAAGGCGCACGACCAAAAAGAGTCATACATGTTACAGGATCTCAGTGCGGCTGTTGAAAATATCCTGCTTGCCGCCAATGCCTTAGGGCTTGGCACCTGCTGGCTTGGTGTTCATCCCCGGCAGGAACGGATGGATGGTGTCCGCAGTTTGTTTACCTTGCCCGAACATATTATCCCGATGTGTGGTATTGCCCTGGGGTGGCCTGCCGAGCAGATTCCGGCACGGACACGTTATAAAGAACAGGTCGTGCATATGGAGAAGTGGTAGAGATTAAGGGGATTAGAGATGTTTTTTGCCAAGAAAAAATGGGGTCTGATTTATTTCCTTGTTCGCTTAGAAGATATCCGAAAGTCAATTTTGATTGACCCCATGCCATCCTGCATCAGTTTCCGGCCGGTTCGCAGGAAAATCGTAGCGGCAGCCAATGCACGAGATGACGCAAAATGCGCCGTAACGCGGCTTTTTCTTTCGGGCTTTTCTTCTCATAAAACCAGGAAAGATACATGCAGTCCGCCACCTTGTAATCATTGGGGAAATTATGCCAGCCATAACTGATGCCGCAGCCTTCGGGGAGAATGCCAATCCAGTCCTCATCACGTAAACGGAGCAGGTATGATTCTCTGTCAACAATCTCAACCGGCATCCCGGCCTGGTCGAGAGCCCATGCGATCCTGCAGGCCTCGACCAATCGGGTGCTGGAAAAGGCGGAGAGAGCAATCTGCCATCCTGATCGATATGGATGCTTGCTAACGGCGAGCGAAATGTGGGTGGAGTTGCCGCCGCGATAGATTTCCCAGGGATGGCATCCCTGGTGTTGGTTCGAATGGTACCAGGCGGAAAAGGCCGCGGGAGATTCCGGCTCGATATCCAGGAGTCCGCCATGGCGGCCGTCGGCATAGCTCGTGTAATATTCCATACCGCTTTTGCCCGAGATGAAAGGCGAGTAGGCGAAGGTGTCCGGATTTGTTTCATAGGCAATCCGGCAATATTCCAGGTATCGTGCCAGGGTCATGTCGGGAAGAGGCTCCGGCGAGTGGCGTTCCAGCGCGCTTTCAACCTCTGAGCGGGATACGTTTTTGAGGTTTGATGCAAAATCGCACCATTCGGGGAATAAGCGACGGGCATTGCTTCGTAGAATCAGGCCGAAGCGATGTTGCAAGGGCAGGTTGCGTAATAGCCGTTGCTGGGTGGCCAGGGGATCACGGCTGACTTCCTTCTGCCAGGCGTCAAGGGCAGCGAGCCAGATTGCAAGTTGTCTCTCGATTTCCGGCCGGACCGGTCCATATCCGTTGATTTCGCAGGAAACGTTATCGCTGTTGCAATAATAGACGCCGTTATAGAAACGAACATTCAAGCCAATCCAGGTCCTGCCGGTTTTCAGGAAAAAATGCCAGACCTTGTCGTTGCCGTCATGAAAGGGTCTGAACCTTTCAATCGTGCTGATTAACTGATCAGATATGTTCCTGCTATTGTTTGGCATTTTTGGGTTGGCTCACACTTTTCCCTAAGTCAATTCAATGTCTAACGAATGCCCTATTCAACCCACCGGACTATCTCGTCAATCTCTGCCCGGTCTGTCTGGAACTGATTGGCCGGCGATTCAGGATCGGGATAGCCGACCGAAAGGCCAAGGATGAGGCGCTTTGTGGCTGGAATGCCCAAGAACTCCTTGATCTCCCTGGCATAGTCTGTGGCAAAGGCCTGCGGCACTGTGCCGACCCCTTTGGCATGGGCCGCGAGCATCAGAGTCTGGGCGAAAAGTCCCATATCGAACAATGACCAGAGGCTTAACGAGGCGTCTTGAAAAAGATAGATGGCGTGCGGCGCTCCGTAGAAGCCAAAGTTGGCTTTTTTGGCTTTTCGGATAATCTCGGGATTGCCAAGGTCGATGCCGGTCAGCTCGGCCCGGCGTTTGTAGAGATTTTTGATCCTCGCCTCCTCAGCAGGCGGCCAGGCCCTGGGCTCGGCCAGGTCCGGGGTTGGAGCTGCACCGGCATCGAACAGGTCTATTACTCTTTGGGTCAGCGCCTCTTTTTTGGCGCCGGACAGGACAATCGCCTCCCAGGGCTGGCTGTTCTTGTAGGAAGGACTCCGGAGGGTAGTAGCAAATATCTCCCGGAGAAGGTCGGGCGGCACAGGATCAGGTTTGAAACCGCGGATACTTTTCCTGGTGGTGATACAGGTGATGGCGTCCATGATCTTCTCCTTTTGTAGAAGTGCGTTATGTAATTCCAATTCCAAATCATTTGTATAACTTTGTCGGCCGCGCTGCGCGGCTCCTCGCCGTACTACTTGTACTGTCTCGTCGCTGCTCGCTTGCCTTCGCGTTCTACTTTTGATTTGGAACTGGAATAATAGCAGTGAGCAAGTCGATAAAATGGGCAATATTTTTGCAGCGCTGTAATCGGCGCAGATCTTTTGTAAAATCCGGGTCAGGGATCAGGGCGAGGACCTCCTTCATCTTACACAACACCTGCTGTTCGCCACAAAATATTTTCTGATAGCGGCTAAGAAGTTCCCGCAGATATTCCCCCAGTTCAGTATCTCTTGTCTCTCTTGAAATGATCTCCGGTCGGCTGCCGCGCAGCCTCTCAAAGAGAAATGGATCGGCAATGGCGCCGCGACCCAGCATCAGGCCGGCCGCTTTGGTCTGCTCAAGCACCTGTCTGCCGTCGGCCGCCGTGAAGATGTCGCCGTTGGCAATCACCGGCAGCGCGGTTTTGTGGACGACCTCGGCGGTGATGCCATGATCAGCAGGTCCTTTATAACGCTGTTGCACGGTTCTTGGATGGATAATCAGGAAATCGATCCCGCAATCTTCAAATATGGCAAGCAGGGAGAACACCTGGTCCGGATTGTCAAAACCGGAGCGCATCTTGATTGAAAAGCTGCCGTTAATTACCTGGCGCAAGCGGCTGAGCATTCCGGCCAGCTCGACCGGTTCTTGAGTCAGAGCCCCGCCGCCGCTTGATTTCCCTGTCATCCGTCCATAGGGGCAGCCGAAATTGAGATTCAAGTGGTTGACACCCAGGTCTTGAGTCATTTTAGCGGCAGCAACCAGGGCGTCGGTATCACTGCCGATCAACTGGACGACCAGGGGAACCTCGCTGTTGCTGGTGATCTCCAGCATGTCGTTTTCCGAAATACTCCTCTTAATGCTCGCCGCCACCTTGACATATTCCGTGAATACGACATCGGGCCGGGCCATTTCAATAAACAGTCCGCGCAGAACCCGATTGGTCAGACCCTGCATCGGCGCCAGCATCAGTGGGACACTGCCGGGGGGCTGCCAAGGGAGTATGGTGGTTGGTCGTTTATCTATCATAAGGCGGGTTATCCGGTAGTGACGTGCTGGAATGGCTGCAAGGCAGATAAAACAGGAAGAGGACTCTTTGACATATTGAGTTGTTTTACGGGCATTATTTGCTATCGTTTTTTATTCGATTCAAGATGATCTCAAGCATTTTTTTGTCCATTACGTCTTTTTCCCTCACGCTCTGCTTGGTGAGCAATAGCCCTTCGATGTTGAGAGTAGTTATCGGGATTCCCTCAACCTCTATTATCTCGGTGTATTTTTGCAGGGTGTCATAGGTCTGCTGGCAGGTGTTTAAGATGAGATCAACCACGAATTCATCAGCCAAACGGATATTTTCGCCTTCCTCAAACCATGCCGGTTCAAGTTCCTTGGCAGTTTTGTCCGGTAACATCATCAGGGCTTCGATGAGGGGTTTTGCAGCCGCTCTTGTAGATGGCACAAGGATATCAATATCTTCGGTAGCTCGATGGATGCCGTGCGCGTACAAGGCGTAACCGCCGATCAGGATATAATCCGCCCTTTTTTCATTCAGGGATTTAATCAGATTTATAAGGTCGGTTATGGTGGCTGGCCTGCTGAACTCCTCTTTCATCGTTTATTGTCCAATTTTGGTCTTGTTATTTACAATCCCGGCTATAACGCACTCTTCCTGAAATTTGTTGGCCTCATCGAGTGTTTTGAATCGGTAAACCTTACCTCTGGGGATAAAGGTAGTGTGGCCGGTGGGTAGCCTCTGAAGCGTTTCGTTCATTTTGGCCCCTCGAATTAGGTTTTCAGCTGATGGTGTACCGTTTGGCAACGGTGTTTTTCGTTTGCCTACAATTTTCATTACCTGCCCCCATGAATCTATCTTTGTGCTTAATTTCAAGGAGTATATCAAAATTACTCCGGATTTTCGAGTTTCTTAATCCCCCTGCTCAGAAAATAGAGGGCGAGTCCGACAGCCAGCAGCAATGAGGCGACTACCCACAATCCGAGCAGACCGATATCAGTGGCCGGAATAGTTTTGCCGCGCAGCCATTTGCTGACCAGACGGTAGAAGGGCAGCGCCCCCAGGAAGATGACCGTAAAGTTGAA
>Ga0156779_1265_pt3 | contig 12793 bp, 15 predicted proteins | sample RifOxyD3_FD_110729 | JGI IMG/M metagenome (GOLD analysis project Ga0156779, IMG submission 110729) | Deltaproteobacteria bacterium RIFOXYD12_FULL_50_9
GATCCGAAGGGGCCTCTGACACCCGGAACGATACTTCTCATACCCCCATTGTGGCAGGGGGGAGCGAAGTCCGGTGATGCCGCCTATGGTGCTGAATCGCCGTCGGACGCCGGCAAAGAGATTGACACCCCGGTAACGGCTCCTACGTCAATCGAAGTTCCACCGGTTGCCACGCCCGATGAGAAGAAACCGGACGCGGCTAAACAGAATTTGACCCGGGCCCAGGAGCTTTTTCAAGCCCAACGTTATCCCGAGAGTGTTGCAATAGCTGAACGGCTCATCGGGCATCCCTCTTTCGGCAAGAAGGCCCGTGAGTTGGTCAGTGCTGCCTGGTTCGAGCAAGGTAACCATTTTCTCAAGGAAGATCGATTTCAGGATGCCATCGACTCCTACAAAAAGGTCGACCCCACGGTTCGTGACGTCAAGGGGGCTCTGGTGGCCGTAGAGTTGCGCCGGCGGGAGAAGGCAGAGGAGTATTACAACGAAGGTGTAAAATTTTTCATTAACCAGAAGTTGGATCAGGCAATTGCAGTCTGGGAAAAAACCCTGGTACTGAATCCCGGTCATATGAAAGCACCCAAGGACATTGGGAAGGCCCGCGCCTTGCTGCAGAAACTTAAGGCGATCAAGTAAAATCCGGCTGGCTAGGGAGTGTTAGACCATGAGAGTGAAAAATAAGCTGCTTGCTGTCGCTATCATAATATTATTGCAGATAACATCGCCTTTTCCGGTATTGGGAAAAGCCAGCGTAGAGATTAATAACAGTGATAGCATGCGCGATCTGTTGCAGAGAAACGTCGGTCAGATTGTCGAGATTAGGCTGCTGTCCGGCGAGATTTTAAGCGGCAGACTTGTCAGGACAACCCCGACTCTTTTACATCTTTCGAAGATCACCGGTCGCAACTATTTTGACGCAGTAATCCGCATTGATCATGTCAGCGCCATGATCGTGCAGGTCAATCAGTAGTAAGGTGTTTTTTCGGCTTGGCAAGGAGTGAAGTTATGAACGGTTTTATTCAGGTTGCAACAACCTTTGAGACCAAGAGCGATGCCGAGCAGCTCGGACGTCTGCTTGTTGAAAAACGGTTATGCGGTTGTGTGCAGATCCTCGGGCCAATGACCAGCATTTTCCGTTGGCGTGGGAAAATTGAACAGGTCGAGGAGTTTTTGTGTCTGATCAAAAGTCATGAGGAGTTGTTCGCCGAACTTGAGCGGACGATCAAGGCCAATCACCCTTATCAGTGTCCCCAGATTGTCGCTCTGTCGATCAAATCAGGCAGTGGGGATTACTTGGATTGGCTTCGTCATGAACTCAAGGAAATTTAACCATGGCCGCCGAAAATAATCGGCCGGGAAGCCGCCGGTCAAAAAAAATATTTGCGTGCCACTGTTGCCGGCGCAAGCTGCCATTCTGTTGGAATTGCCCATGTGGATTTCAGATCTGTGATGACTGCTTTCGGGAGAATATGTGGGGTATGAGCAATGGCCCAACCTGGATCTGTCCTGATTGCGGCAGTATCAGGATGATGTAACTACAAATTACTGCAGGCGCTGGGTAGCAGGTTCTTCCCCATTGTTGAGCAGCAAAGGCTCAAGAAATGTTTTGACTCTGGCAATAGTTGAGACGAACATTTTTGAGCCGGCCATAATTATAAATATCTCATCGTCTTTTTTGCACATTTTGGCAAATTCCGGGCCAATAACCATTGCCGGCTCCTTAACGGTGGTTTTTTCGTTAAGCGCCATGACGTACATGTCCAATCGCTTTCTGACGGTTTGGAAGTAATCAATATCTTGACCGATCATGAGCCCGGCGGTTTGCGACAGGGTTTGTGAGAAGGTGTATACCGCTCTCCAATAGTGCTCGGCCAGAGGTTTTTTGATCGGGCTGTCTGCAAGACAATAGGAAATACTCCAGCCAACGCTGATAATCTTCAGCAGTTGCAGTTCGTGTTCAATTCCGGCCCGTATGGCCTCCGACTCGGTTACTAGATTTGCCATCAGCCATTTAACGTCTTCACGGTCGAAGGCGAAGTTGAACAGGTCGTCTACGGCTTGATTAATTTCAGCAGTGGATAGTTGGGGGGCTTTCATGGATTTATAGGGGGGGCTTCTTTTAGCCGCAGATAAAAATTAATAATGCAAAGTTGAGAGTGATAAACGTCACTTGCAGAGTATTTACCTTAGTTGTTTCAATTTATCACTATATAAGGGAGAGAGCAGGCTGTCTACGCAGAAAGGCAGGAAACTGATGATGGCCGGCGCAATCTTTCGAAAACCCGCGCCAGATAGAGTCCGAGCCCTCACCACCCTGCCATGGGGGCGGCAAGGTGGCGAAGGCGGAGACGAAGACGAAGGCGGAGACCCGATGTTTTGCATAGAGATAAACGGGGAGAAAATCCTTAGACAAAACATCAAATAATTGATTTTGAAGCTAACACACCCCGGTTGATTTTGAAATGCGGCAAATTGTCGCACCGGGCATCAAGAGATAATTAAGGATAAAACTCTTTTCACTTCCAACCGGGCAGGGTAAAGAGAGAACAGGGTTAATGCTATTCTCTTATTACTATTCTTTGCAGCTGGTTGCAGGAGAGATCATCGTGGACCGCCTGAGGTCAAAATTTTTTATACCCGTGCCGCAAACGTCATCGCACATCGCATTTTCCTGGTTGCTCAACCTGCGCTGGGGCGCTTTATTCACCCAGCTCATCCTTATCCTGGCGGTTGATCTTTTTTTTGACGTCAAAACGCCTATCGTCATTTTGTCCGTGATTATAGCCTTTAGCGCGGTCAGCAATATTTTTTTCCATATCCTTGTTAAACGGAAAAGCACTATTTCTGCACGGCTCACCGCTTTGGTGATGTTTTTGGATGTCGTGTTGTTGAGTCTCCTGCTTGTCCAGACCGGCGGCCCGATGAATCCCTTCACCTTTTTGTATCTGATCCATATCGCCCTCGGCGCCATTCTTCTTCCGGCCCTCTGGTCATGGGCACTTGCGGTGATTACCATCTTCTGCTATGCCAGTCTGTTTTTCTGGCAGGATATCGTCTGCCTCCTCGGTCTATCGTTACAGAACATTCCGCAGAGCTGTCATAGTTCTGAGCCTGTTTCAGGTTCTCCAGGAGACAGTGATGGCCTTTTTCTGCACTTGCAAGGGATGTGGGTGGCCTTCTCCATCACGGCAATTTACATAGTTTTTTTCATCGGCAGGATTCAGAAGGCCTTGGCAAGACATCAGGAGATGCTGGCTGATTTAAAGGATGAGAAGATAAAGAACGAAAAGCTTGCCGCTCTCGCTACTCTTTCAGCCGGCGCTGCTCATGAGTTTGCCACCCCATTGTCGATAATTGCCGTGGCCGCCGGAGAGATGCTTCTTCATATTAAGGAGATCAAAGGAGACAATGAGTTGATTTCCGATGCGATTCTTATTCGAGAACAGGTCGATCGGTGCAAGGAGATCCTATACCAGTTGGCGGCGGATGCGGGTGAGCCTTTGGGCGAATCGACCGAGGCGTTTAAGCTAGACTCTTTGTGGAATGAGATTCTCTCCTCATTTCCCACAGAGATGAGAGATAGGGTGGAAATTTCAGACAGCACCGGCACTCTATTATTTAAAATGCCGTTTAGAACCATCAAAAGAACGATAAAAGGGCTGATTAAAAATGCCTTTGACGCAACTCCTCTGAACTCGCCGCTCCTCATTCGGTGTTTTATGGATCAATTTTTTTTGTATATTGAGATTGTTGATCAGGGTGTTGGGATGGATGAGGAGACGGTTGCCAAAGCGTGCGAGCCCTTTTTTACTACCAAGGAGACCGGAAAGGGCATGGGCTTGGGCCTTTTTCTGGCAAAAACAGTGGCTGAACGGTTTGGAGGGACACTGCTTATTGATTCAACAGAAGGCAAAGGGACCCGGATAGTTTTGTCTCTGGCCTTGACGCATGTCGGTTGTTCTGAGCAGTGATTTTCTGCTTGGAAAAGGATATATCGGACAAAAGGTATCAAAATGAAAAGAATCATGCTGGTTGATGACGAGGATCTGTTGCGTGAGCGGCTGCAAAAAGCCTTTCTAAGAAGGGGTTATACGGTATATAGCGCCGCAAATTATGATGAAGCCATGGCTATTGTCATCGAGCATAAACCCCCTATGGCAGTTATCGATCTGAAAATGCCGGGGAAGAGCGGTCTTGAACTTCTTGAAGATGCTCTGAAGGTTTACCCCCAGATGCGCGTTGTCGTCTTAACAGGATATGGAAGTATTGCAACCGCCACGCAGGCAATTAAATTAGGAGCTGTCTGTTATCTGCCTAAGCCAGCAGATGTTGATGACATTACAAATGCTTTTTTTAGGGAGTCGGAAGCGTCTGGCCTCACAGCAGCCCCGGAGTTTATTCCACCTTCTCTCGCCAGGGTGGAATGGGAACACATTAACCGCGTTCTTGCTGATTGCGGCGGCAATGTCTCAGCCGCCGCCCACAAGTTGGGAATCCACCGCAGAACACTGCAAAGAAAGCTCTTTAAATTTGCCCCGAATAAGTGATTAGAACAATGAGTGTTATGCCGGAAAAAAACAGCTCTAAATTAGGGCGGATTCTCAGCGATCCCGGCCGGTTTTGTCTGACCTTCGAACTGGTCCCCAGTCGTGGCGGCAGAAGCAAGGCCCACAGTCTGGCCTTGGATTTTGCCCGGCGGCTGGCAGCTGACGGCCGGATTCAGGCGGTGAGTATCACGGAAAACGCCGGCGGTCATGCCGCCCTCTCCCCTGAAGTCCTGGGCAAAGAGATTCGTGATATGGGGCTGGACGTCATTGTCCATTTCTCCTGTAAGGATAAAAATCGCAACCAGATGGAGAGCCTTCTCTTTGCCTGGGATCGGATTGGCTTACATAATCTTCTCGTAATAACAGGCGATTATCCCAAGGAAGGATATCGAGGTGTTCCCAAGCCGGTTTTTGATCTTGGCTCTGTTCATGCCCTTGATCTTATCTCTCGGATGAATCAGGGTATATTTTGGTCCAAAGCAGAGAAAACACATGCTTCCCCTCCCAAACCGACTTCGTTTCTCAAAGGGGTTGCCGTGTCGCCCTTTAAGCACTTGGAGTCGGAATTGATGATGCAGTATTTCAAGCTGCATCGGAAGCTCGCAGCCGGCGCTGATTATGTGATTACCCAGGTAGGGTTTGATGCGCGGAAGTTTCATGAGTTGCTTCTCTACATCCGCCGGCATGATTTGAATATTCCCATGCTGGGCAATGTCTTTGTCCCGAATATGGTGGTTGCCGGGCTGATGCACAGAGGCGAGATCCCAGGGTGTGTGATTCCGGATGCGCTTTATGCAATTATGCAGCAGGAAGCCGCCTCTCCTGACAAGGGCAAAAAAGCCAGGTTGATTCGGGCGGCTAAGCTGCTCGCTGTTCTCAAAGGCATGGGGTACAGTGGCGCCCATATTGGTGGTCCAGGGCTCTCATATGATGATATGGATTTTCTGCTGACCAGCTCTGAACATTATGCCCCGCAGTGGCGGGAATTGATTGGCGATATCTCCTTTGGGCATCCGGAGGGGTTTTATTATTTTGAAAAGGATGCAGCAAGTGGCCTGAATCTGCCGATCCCAACCGTACGTTCCTCGGCAATCCAGGGCAAACAAATCGGTTTTATCCTGGCCTGTCATATGCATCAGCTTTTTTTTAATGAACAGGGGCTGTTTTTTTCTTCCTTGAAAAGTGCTTGTCTGACCCTTGAGGAGAGTCGTTTGGCTCACTCTCTTGACAGGTTTGAACATCTCATCAAGTTTTTAGGGTTTGGTTGCCGGAACTGTGGCGATTGTACTCTGGCGGAGCTGGCATTTTTGTGTCCACAGGCCGGATGTGCGAAATATCTGTTGAATGGCCCGTGCGGTGGTAGTTGTGATGGGTGGTGTGAGGTTTATCCCGGTAAGAGAAGATGTTTTTTTGTGCGGGTCTATGAGCGCTTAAAAAGTGTCAAACTTGAAGATGGTATGGCAAAAGGGTTTGTGCCGCCCAGGAATTGGGCGCTTAATCAAACATCATCGTGGGTAAATTTTTTTGAGCGACGAGATCACACCGGCGCCGATAAATAACTGCCATGACGATCAGTGTTGCAGGTTGTAAAGCGTTTTATACACTCCCTCCGGCCGGTCAAGCAACTCTTCATGCCTGCCTTCTTCGACAATCCGGCCATCTTGGACAACGATGATCCGATCGGCATTGCGAATGGTTGAGAGACGGTGGGCGATCACAAAGGTGGTGCGATTTTTCATAAGATTCTCAAGAGCTTTTTGGACCTCGCGTTCAGATTCTGTGTCAAGCGCAGATGTGGCCTCATCCAGAATAAGGATCGGCGCATTTTTGAGCAATGCCCTGGCGATAGAAAGGCGTTGGCGCTGGCCGCCTGATAGCTTGGCGCCTGATTCACCAATCAGGGTGTCAACGCCGTTCGGCAGTTCCATAATGAACTCATAGGCATGGGCGGCCTGGGCTGCAGCCATAATCTCTTCATCAGAGCGATTCGGATCGCCATAGGCTATATTATTGCGGATTGAATCATTAAAAAGAATAGTTTCCTGAGTGACAATGGCAATCTGGCTGCGCAACGATTTGATGGTGACTGTACGAATGTCATGGCCGTCAATCAGAATAGTGCCGCCGGTCGCCTCAAAAAAACGGGGGATCATATTGACCAGGGTGGTTTTGCCGCCGCCGCTTGGTCCGGCAATGGCAACCACTTCGCCGGCCCGGACAGTCAGATTAATGCCTTTGAGGACCGGGACATTGTTGTCGTAATGGAATGAAACATCTTTAAATTCAATGGATTGGGATAATGATGGGATGTCGGTAGCATTAGGATAATCGGCGATATCCGGTTTGATATCAAGGACAGCATAGACCCGGTTGGCTGAGGCCAGACCCTGTTGAATAGTACTGTTCATCCGGCTGATACCCTTTATCGGTTCGTAAATCATGATCAAGGCAGTAAGAAAGGAGAAGAACGTGCCTGGTGTGGCAACACCTTTGAGCACTTCTCTGCCGCCGTACCAGATAATCCAGGCAACAAAAATTCCGCCTAATAGTTCCATAAAGGAGTGGGAAAAATTCCTGATCTTGGTATCTTTGAGAATGATGCTGAAGAGTTGGTTGATCAATCCTGTGAAGCGCTTAGTTTCGTACTCTTCCATGCAGAAAGCCTTGACAATCCGGTTGCCGGCAATGGTTTCGTGCAGGTTGTTGGAGATTAAGGCTGTAGTCTGTTGGTTCTCCATGCTGTATCGTCTGTGCATTTTACCGATCAGGATGATTGGCACAAGGGCCATTGGCAGAAAAATTATGGAGATTGAAGCAAGTAGCCAGTTCTGATAAAAAACCACTACTAAAAGGCCCAGAATCTGGACACTGTCTTTAAGGATGCTGACCATTGCGGATGAAACAGCAGACTGGATGAGGGTGACGTCCGAAATCAGCCTGGAGATCAGTTCACCGGTAGGAGTTTTGTGAAAATAGGAGAGTGGCAGGCTATGGATATGGGTGAAAATTTTGCGCCGTAAATCTCGAATGACGCTTTGTCCGACTTTTTCCAGTAATACGGAATAGGTATAGTAGAAAAAACCCTTGGCCAGAAAGATGCCGACCAAGGCTAACGGCAGGATATTCAAGATGAGCTGGTTTTTCTCAAAAAATATTTTGTCCAGGAGTGGTTTGACCATATAGGCCTGAGCGGCACTGAAACCGGCCACCATGACCATGCAGACCATAGATATTGCCAGGGACCATCTGTATGGCTTTACCTCCTGGTAGATGCGTTTGAAAATAGTGGTATCAGTCATGAGTTGTAAAGTCCCTTGCCAGGCTGCAAAAAACCGTTAATAATTGTGAGATAATAATAAATGGGGAGACACAGTGAGGCTCTCCAAGGGAAGATCAGTTGTTGGAATGCAAAGTTTTGAGCATTTCTATATGAAGTTCCTGGCTTTGTCAAGTTTTTGCACCCTTTGAGAATAGACATATACTGTCAATTCACGATCTAAGGTAGTAGTTGTTTCCGGATATTATCCGGACAATCCGGCGATTGCGTGACAATTCGTGCAAAAGATCGTATATTCGTCTACTTTTTAGATAGCACAAATCAAGCAATTCAACCAGATACAATGGGGGCATTAATGCTGATACGGGTTATGTCGTACAATATGCACAGAGCAATCGGTATTGATCGACGTTTCCGTCCGGAGCGCATCGCCAATATTCTTTTGCATCATCACCCTGACATCGTGTTGCTGCAGGAGGTTGATGTCGGGGTGCCGCGTTCCGGGATGTTGAATCTGGCCGAGGAGATGGTGCGTGCTATCGGATTTACCCATTATGCAGTAGGCCTTAATGTCAAACTTCGCAAGGGCAACTACGGTAATGCCACATTAAGTCGCTGGCCTATTCTTCGTCAACGGAACATCGACCTGACCATAGAAGATCATAAGGCTCGTGGTTGTCTGTTTACCTCTGTGGCTGTTGATGATGGAATTAATGGGCCTGTCAGGCAACTGGAGGTCTTTAATCTGCATCTTGGCCTCTCTGTTCAGGAGAGATTGCGGCAGATCGGCCTTATGATTCATTCTGATGAGTTTGTCACACTTAAGAGTGAGAATCCTTGTCTGGTAGGCGGTGATTTAAATGACCTGGGGACCTTGGTGGCCCCTGTAATTACTGATTTGCTGGATTTTCAATGCGCTTCAAATCATAGTAGCGGTTATCATAAGGCCTATCTTACCTATCCGTCTTTTTCTCCTGCCGGCGGTTTGGATAAGATCTTTTTTCGCGGGCCAATTACCCTTGTCCGGCGTCGGCGTTGCTGGATGGGAGTGACCCGGATCGCCAGTGACCACCTCCCGGTTATTGCCGATTTTGATCTGTAACAAAACAGCTTCTATTCTTGAAATTCGGCAGAGAGATGGTTAGAGGTATATTGCTTTGCATGCATTGACACTATTATATTTTTGTCAAAGATATCAAAACCATGTGGTTTAAAATGCCAAAGCTCCTGCCGATTTGGGCAGTTCATTGCCTGATGGTGCTCTCGGCAGGTATTGTGTCGACCTCCTTTACTGTGGGAGCGGCGATTACCAACAGCCTTGATCCAGCCGTCCTCCTTCTGATAAGATATCTGTTGGCCGTACTGTTTTTTGCTCCAATCCTTATTTTCAGATATGGATTTTCTTTGCCGTCGCTAAAGCAACTTGTCGGCTATAGCGCTATAAGTTTCAGCACCGTTGGATTTTTTTGGTGTATGTTTGAATCGCTCCGTTATACTACGGCCATAAATACCAGTGTTATTTTTACACTAGTGCCTGGAATCTCTGGGATTTACAGCGCTGTTTTGTTTAAAGAACGTTTGGGGCGCTATCGTCTGCTGGCACTGTTGTGCGGCATGTTTGGCGCAGTATGGGTTGTTTTCCGCGGAGATATCAACTGCTTGCTGACCATGGATGTTAACCATGGCGATCTGATTTTTTTGGCCGGCTGTTTTTTGATGGCGGCGTATACACCATTAGTAAAACAGGTATACCGTCAGGAATCCATGGTGATTATGACTTTCTGGGTGTTGGTGACCGGGGCAGGGTGGTTGCTTCTTCTGGCAGCGCCCCAGTTGGGCCAGGTTGACTGGCCAGGGGTTAAGCCGCACATCTGGTTTTGGATACTGTATCTGGCGTTTTTTTCTACCGTAATTACGTTTTATCTCTCTCACCTCGCAACCCTCTATCTGGGACCAACCAGGACAATGGCGTATAGCTATTTTTATCCTGCTTTTGTCCTGGTAATCGATTGGGGGTGCGGTCAAGGATTGCCGCCGGCTGTGATCATGCCGGGGATTATAGTGGTGACTTGTGCAACAGTTGTCCTGCAACGCGGCGGAGCTGAGCCTGCTTATCGTCTGCCGGAAAACAGTACTCTGACAGGCAAATAATCTCTGGAGAAGAGTATGTCGTTTAAAACCATTGCTATTTGTCTCGGCCTTTTTTCTTTGGTTGTTGGTCTGTTAACCTATGACCCGCAGGTGATTACCGCCCCGTTTCCAGTTATAACCGGCGCCTTGGTCGTCGTTCTGGCTCTGGCCGGGCTTATTCCTGAATTCAGGTCGTGCTGTTGCTGTCAGAAGAAAATTTTTGCCAAAGCAAAAAAGTGCCGGTTCTGCGGGGCGCAACAATAGGTCCAGCAACATTGTAAAGAGGCGCAGTTATCCTGTTAGACCAAATTTGAGGGCTCGACAATACTAAAGTGTTAGATCTTTCTCTCCCAGGAACAGTCTGTTTCTGGTTTCAGCAACGTTGGCATCTTCCTGGTACTGGTCAAATCCCATCATCCGGTCAATAATCCCTCCCGGGGTGATTTCAACAATTCTGTTGGCCACGGTTGAGACGAATTGATGATCGTGGGAGGTGAAAAGCACTACCTCAGGAAAGGCAATGAGGCCGTTGTTTAAGGCAGTGATCGATTCCAGATCCAAGTGGTTGGTCGGTTCATCCAGGATAAGGGCATTGGCGCCGGTAAGCATAATTCTGGCAAGCATGCAGCGGACCCGCTCGCCACCGGACAGGACATCGGTTGTTTTGAGCGCCTCCTCACCTGAAAAAAGCATGCGGCCGAGGAAACCTCTTGAGAAACTCTCTCCTTCGGTGGGAGGGGCAAACTGACGAAGCCATTCGATCAGGTTGTATTTGTTATTGAAGTAGCCGCTGTTTTCCTTGGGGAAATAAGCAGAGCTGATTGTGACTCCCCAGCGAAAGCTGCCCTTGTCCGGCTGTAGTTCGCCTGCCAGGATCTGGAAAAGGGTCGTTTTGGCAACGCTGTTGCTGCCGACCAAGGCGATTTTATCGCCCTTGTTGACGCTTAAGGAGAAGTCATTTAATACTATCTCTCCGTCAATCTCTTTGCAAAGGTCCTTTATCTCAAGAATGATGTCGCCGCAAGGCCGTTCCGGCTTGAAAACAATGTATGGATATTTCCGCGAAGAGATGGGCATGTCTTCGATAGTTAATTTTTCCAGCAGTTTTTTCCTGGATGTTGCCTGTTTAGCCTTGGAGGCGTTGGAACTGAAGCGTTGGATAAACTCTTTCAGTTCGTTTGTCTTGTCAGTTACCTTTTTGTTCTCATTCTGTTTTTGTTTGAGTGAGAGTTGACTTGCCTGATACCAGAAATCGTAATTTCCGACATAGACCTGGATTTTACCGAAGTCAATATCGGCAATGTGAGTACAAACCTGATTCAAGAAATGCCGGTCATGCGAGACGATGATGACCGTGTTCTGGAACCGGAAGAGAAACTCCTCAAGCCAGGAAATAGTCTTTAAGTCCAGATTGTTGGTTGGTTCATCAAGTAAAAGAATATCCGGGTTGCCGAAAAGGGCCTGGGCCAGCAGGACACGTACTTTATCACCGCCGTCAAGCTCCTTCATCTTGCGATGGCGAAGCTCTTCCGGTACTCCCAGACCGCTTAACAATACTGCGGCATCTGATTCAATCTCGTAACCGTTCATCTCAGAGAATTCAGCCTCCAGTTCCCCGGAGCGGATGCCGTCCTCATCGGAAAATTCGCTTTTGGCGTAGATTGCCTCGCGTGCGGCCATTACCTCGAAAAGGCGTTTGTGACCTTTAACTACCGTATTGAATACCGTCTCTTCATCAAAGGCGGATTGATCTTGGCGGAGCATGGCGATTCGCTCCCTGGCGCCAACTGAGATTTCACCTTTGTCCGGTTCGCGTTCGCCTGCCAGGATTTTTAAAAAAGTTGACTTGCCTGCGCCGTTCGCACCGATAAGTCCGTAGCAGTTACCCGGAGTGAATTTGATATTAACATCTTTAAAAATCACCCTTTTGCCATAGGCAAGGGCTACGTTTGTTGCTGTAATCATGTTGGATAGTCCTTAAGAATAGTATATGTTAATACAAATAAAAAGCCCCGCAAACGCGGGGCTTTTTATTTGTATTAACAACATCTTGAAGCAGGTTGTTAATACTTTAGATTGGGTAATTCGAACAACCTGTTAGATCTGTACGACGTTCTCGGCTGCAAGACCTTTTGCACCCTTTACAACGTCAAAACGGACCCGAGCACCTTCAGCCAAGGATTTGAAGCCTTCAGCCTTGATTGCGGAGTGATGAACGAAAACATCCTGACCGCCGTCTTGCTCAATAAAACCAAACCCCTTTGAATCATTAAACCATTTCACTTTACCTTCAGCCACTGTAATACTCCTTTAAAATTTGGTTCTTCTTTGGAACCACTTTATTATTGAACACCCGATTATCATTAGGATAATACAGGCTAGGTAGTCTGTTTGTTTAAAGCCTTAAAACAAAAAAACCGCACTGCCTCTGTGTAGAGGTCTGTGCGGCCCAATTTTCTGTATTTTTTTCAACAAAACAGGTACTACACAATTAAGATATGAACATAACATTATGTTGATTGAAAAGCAAACTAATTTTAAAGATATTTAAATCTCTTGGTAAAATACCACTTTTTTGCAGGTTAAATGCGAACGACGCTAATCAGCGGATCAAAAGTTCGGTGCTTAAATAGCGTTCACCGGAGTCAGGCAGGATAACCACAATGCGTTTTCCTCTGTTTTCCGGGCGATTGCCTAGCGATAGGGCTGCCCAGGTTGCAGCGCCCGAGGAGATACCGGCCAGAATCCCCTCCTCAAGAGCGAGACGGCGGGAGGTTTCCATGGCCTGCTCGTTGGTGACCGTAATTATTTCGTCGATTATATTTCTGTTGAGCACTGCCGG
>Ga0156779_1267_pt2 | contig 12653 bp, 11 predicted proteins | sample RifOxyD3_FD_110729 | JGI IMG/M metagenome (GOLD analysis project Ga0156779, IMG submission 110729) | Deltaproteobacteria bacterium RIFOXYD12_FULL_50_9
GATTCCGGGCCCACTCCTCGGCAAACCGGCTCTTGCCGCTCCGACAACCACCCAACACCAAAAGGCGTTTCAATTTTTCTTCACTGACCTCCGGATGAATATTGCTGCTCCAATATTTCAATTCAACCCCCTCTTAAACTGGCTTTGATAATAAAAATTGTGGTGATTATTACCTGCCATGACTATGAACCGCAAGAGCCAGAAACTTATCGCCCATCGAGAACAGCAATTTTTTACGAACCAGGTCAGCCAGAAATGCCGACAAGCGCTCGCGGTTCTGAGCTGGAAAATCCTTTTCAAGCTCCGCCAGGTCTTTTGTTTCCCGGCAATGCAGATAGATCCTGCGTGAAAGTCCACGCAGGCGATGATGGAATATTGCCTGATCCGGTAGTTCCTGTCGAACGATCAGGAATTCACCGCCATCCCGGTAGGTTAAGGGGGGTAATCTTCTGTTGCGCCTCTGCCGATGAAACCGGCCCCAGGCCTCAACCCGGTCGACAACAGGTTGCCAGAGTTTTTTCTGCTGCTGTCGATCACCCTGCCACCCCAGGATTAGAAAATTATGGTTTGAAAGGATCGACTTTGGAAAAATCCGCTTAATATTCGGATGCACTCCAACCCTCCTGACACCATACTGTTTCGGATCTCTCTCCACCAGACTGCCAAGACCAAGAAAGAAAGAGGCCGTGACCAACGGTCGAAAAGGTAGTACAAAATCAAGGGCCTCCAGGGTTTGATCGACCTCAGTCTGAGTACTGCCGGGAAATTCGGTTATCAGATTGCCGTCCAGATCAACTCCCATCTCCTGGGCATCACGCAGCAGAGCAATATTATCGAACACGGTTGCCCCTTTGCCGAGCCGACGCAGCAAGCTGTCGCTCAATGCCTCAATGCCGGCTTGGGCCATGGTAAGCCCCCCTGCCGCCATTGCCGCCAGCCTCTCTCCCCGCTGATCAACCCGGATCTCGGCAAAAAATCGGAAATCACAAGGAGTGTCTGCCATCTCCGCAAAAAACAGTTTTGCTTCAGCCACCGGCAGCACATTGTCAGTAAAACTGAAATCAAGCGTACCATAACGAGCGGTCAGAGTTTTGATCTCGTTAATCATCTGAAGTGCCGATTTAGCCCGATACCCGGTCCATTGCAGGTTCAGATTACAGAAAGTGCATTTGCCCCACCAGCACCCCCGGGAAAATTCTACCGGCAGTTCAGGAATAAATGGTTGATCGTTAAAAACGGTTTTGAGTTCGGCAAAATAATCTCTATAATCAGGTGCCGGCAAGCAGGAGAGATCCTTAAGCTGATCAGACTGTCTAAAAACAGTGGACTGATCTTTATGTTGAATTAGGTGCCGGCCAAGATTCTTGGATGGTACTTCTTGCCGGTTTGCCTTATATACCCGATCCGGCAGCTTGTCACTGTCACCTGCTAATACCCGGCATAATTGCAGGAGCGGCAACTCGCCCTCGCCGGTAATAATATAATCAACCTCGGGAAAGGCCATCAGCAGGGAGATACCGACTTGGGGTGCACAGATCGATCCGCCCAAAACCACTGGAATTCCGGGATGTAAAGCCTTGATACTGCGCACTGCCGCAAGCGTTGCAAGTAACTGACTGAAACAGACTGAAAAACCGATAAGATCATAGCTGCTCCAGTCAATTTTCCGGCTCCAGACTCCAAGATGATCAACAAGTTTGGCAACGACCCCGACAAAATCGAAAGGACCCGGAAGATTCGTTTTACGAAGTTGAGCGGCAACGAGCCGTTCCTGGGATTGCAGTTGTTCGGGGAAACAGATGGCGCCGTAAAGCGCCTCGCTGATCCAGATATTCTGCGAAATCGCGTGATACTGGTCGTTACCCAGAATTTTGGCGACTTCAAGATACGGATGCCAGGTGTCGACCCGAATCCCTTCACTTGAGGCTGCGATAAATGATTTCAGGGTCGCCAGCTGCACGGAAGGACGATTGAATATCGGCCAGGGCATGGCGACAAGCGCCACCTTCAATCTGGTCTGGCTATTCCCCTGGCCGCCGGAGTCCATCAATTTTCAATGAGTTCGGTGCCGACAGGCGGGGTAAAAATGAAGCTCTCTTCGGTAATCGACTCATTGATCTTGATCTTTGAAAAAACAAGATCCGTCACCGAGCCAAGCTGGTCGACAATCTGCAGTTGATTCACCATTGAGGTTTTACTGTCGACCCAGACATGCAGATAATCAACATGCGGGTGCGGCAGCCTTGGTGACAGGCGGATGATCTGACTTTCTCGACTGTTTTTCTCAGCCTCTGTCAATACCGAGATATCCGGGGTTTGCTGGAGGTCCGGACTTGAAACGATAAAGTCTCGGGTGATGTCGCCGGTACCGGCAAAAAAACCATAGGTGACGTCAGACTGGATATACTCCTTGGCCGGCGCCACCATCAGCTGCTTGGTCTTGGCAAAATACATGCGAATCTTCTCGCCGTCGCAGATAATCACCTGTTCCTCTGGTGTTTGATAATCCCAGCGCATGCGTCCGGGCTTGAGAATGGACATCTTACCGTTACCCTTCCTGATCTGACGGCTCATCTTCAAGGTGGTAACCTGTTGAAACTGTACCGTAATGCTAGTCGTTTTGTTATAAGTCTGTTGCAGACGGGAGGCTACCGCCTGCGGATCAGAGGCTTTTTCCCCGCTGCGAGCCTGTAGCGGATTACAGCAGCCGATCAGAAGAAAAACAATCAGTAAACGGAGATTAGCCAACCTGATACCAGCTGTTTCATTGGGTGATTTCATAATAATATTGACAAGTTCCTTGATTGATTTTATTCAGCCGCCATTACTCCCAAGCGGCTCGATCAAGCCTGATCTCCCGACCAAAAATATTTTTTGCGATAGATTTGGCTGCCTCGGTGATATCCGATGCAAAAAAAAGATTATCGCCTCCCCGCTCCAGCTGATTATCAATCTCAGGGTTCTGCTCCAGATAGTTTTTTAAGTCGGCAGCCAAAACCTCGGCCGAATCAATTACCTTAATCCTCTTGCCGATTCTGTGTTGAATAAGGTCGATCAGCAACGGATAATGAGTGCAACCCAGAACAAGGGTGTCAATACATTTCTGTTTCAACGGCTCAAGATAACGCCGCAGGATCATTTTGGTTTCCTGCTTATGCATCCAACCCTCTTCGACCAAGGGAACCAGAAGAGGGCAGGCCTGTGAAAAGACCTGAAAGTCAGGGTTTACAGCCTTAATCTTTTTTACATAGACCCCACTGGCAACTGTTGCCCTGGTCCCGATCACCCCGATCCTACCGCTGACGGTGGAGGCAACTGCCTTGGTAACCGCCGGCGTGATCACCTCAAAAAAAGGCACGTTGAAACGGGTCGGCAGATCATCCGAGGCCACGCTGGCAGCAGAATTACAGGCGATAACAATCAGTCGCGCCCCTTTGGCCAGCAGAAACTCCGTGTTCTGCCGGGCATAGGATATTATGGTCTCCGGACTTTTAGAACCGTAAGGTGTTCTTGCCAGATCACCAAAATAGATCAAACGATGGTCTGGCAGCATCCTTTCCACTGCCCTGGCAACGGTCATGCCGCCCACCCCTGAATCAAATATCCCAATCATAAAGGCTCTCTTACAACAATTACTAGGAATTTGTATTAGTACCAGTAAAAAATCCTCCGGCAGGCTACCAGATATGCCTTGCAGGCGGCATATACTACATGGGCTCATCGATTAAATCAACCGATTCGGCACTATTAAAACAAGTTAAGATGGACTCTGCAGAACTGCCGGTTTGGGCATCTGATCGCACTCCTTGAAAATACGCAAGGTGCACTGCCGGCAGCGCTCCGGGTCAAGCCGGTGGATGATTTTTCTCACTGCCTCGACCTTTGAGGGGAAGACGTTCTCCTGGCCGATACCCTGATCGCACCCGCCGCGTCTCATAATCTCCATCACCTCACCCTTCAGCGAGCACAGGTAAATCTGCCTGCCTTCCAGGCGCAGACGATGCGCCTCCTGATTCATCATCTGGCACCCGGCAACGTCTATGAAGTTGATGCCGCCCCCGACGATAAGGATGTGCGCCAGTTCCGGAAACTGCCGGGATATCCTGTCAAGTTCTTCTGCTACATGATTCACGGCGCCAAAAAAGATCGAACCATCGATCCGGATTATCTTTAACTGCGGGCACTCATGCAGATGCCCGGCCTGGACATTGGCGAAACTCTTTTTGTGAGTTTCCGGGTCCGGTGCGATGGTCACAATATGGGGATGCGAAGTGCGATTAAGATAGAGCATCAGGGAGAGAATTACCCCGACATAAATCGCAAACTCAAGCTCGACAAACAGAGTAGCCAGAAAAGTCGCTCCCAGGATGGCGGCCTCACCCCTGCTTGTCTTGATAATAGCCGCAATGTGGTGGGTATCGATGAGATTGTAGGCGACTAAAAGCAGGATTCCCGCCATTGCAGGGATCGGGAGATAGGCGGAGAGCGGGGCAATGAGCAGGAGGATGCCGGTCAGCGCGATCGCCGCAATAATAGCCGCCAACGGGGTTTTAGCACCGGCCTCGTAATTGACACCGGTACGGGTGAACGATCCGGACGAGGCATAACTTGAGAAAAAACTACCGATAATATTGGAGAGCCCCTGGCCGATGAACTCCTGGCTGCTGTCGATACGTTGTTCAGTCTTGGTGGCGATGGCGCGGGCAATCGAGACGGCCTCTACCAGCCCGAGCATGGCAATGGCAAGCGCCGTGGGCGCAAGCGAGCGGATTGAACTCGTTGAAATTTCGGGACTGGAGAGAGGCGGAAGATGTCCTGGTAACGCCCCGACCAGACGGACACCGTGCTCATTGCCGTTCATGAGCACGGCCATAAAGCTGCCGGCGACCATGGCGATGAGCATTCCCGGCCATCGGGGTTTTATTATTTTCAGGGAGATGGCGATGCCGAGGGTGGCAAGTCCGACGGCAAGGACAAAGGGATTGATCATTGAAAGGTTTGCCAGGATATCCGCCCAGATGTGGATGAATGATTGTTTTTTGGCCAGGGTGATACCGAGAAGATTGCTCACCTGACTTGTGGCGATCAAGATAGCGGCTCCGGCGGTGAAGCCTACGACAACGGAGTGGGATACAAAATTCACCAGCGTACCGAGTCGGGCGATGCCAAGGATGAACTGAAAAAAACCGGCCAGAAAGGAAATGGTCAACGCCATTTGGATGTACTCAGAGCTGAGCGGGGTTGCAGTTGGAGAGAGCGCATTGAAAATAACAATGGAGATGGCCGTGGTCGGACCGGAGATGAGGTGAAAGGATGAGCCGTAGAGCGCAGCGATAATTGCCGGCACAATGGCGGAATAGAGGCCATATTCAGGGGGAAGACCGGCAATGGTGGCAAAGGCCACGCCTTGCGGCAGGACGATGATGGCGCCGGTGCAACCGGCAATGAGATCGTCCCGTAATGTCCGCCGATTAACGGCAGGCCACCAGTTCAGGAGGGGGAAAAATGTTTTAAACTCTAAATTCATAGAGCAAGCACCAATCCATGAGGGTGATTCAACGTCGGCAATAGTTGATTTCTGCCGGTTGCTACAGGAACCCATTCATAACCGAAATAATGCATCAGCAAATTTCGTAAGGTAAAGCCATTGTTCAACAGGTGTGGTCTAAATAATAGAAAGTCATACGTTATGATATATGGTTGATAATGATAGGGGCAAGTATCTCTGACTCAACACGGGTCTTGATGATTGCCGGATCGGCTGTCTCATTAATGAGCAGGGTGATTTTTTCAGCTCGTATGGTGTTGTTCACCCTGCCCTCCTGACATGCGGCCCGCAATTGTCGCCAGTTTTTATCTTGCCGAAAAACACTGAAAGCTTGGCTAATCTCCGGGAACAGATGTTTGCGCAGACCGTCGAGAAAGGCGACATAAAAGGCGAGCGACGCCTCTTTCTCCTCGGTAATGATATAGCTTAACCGCCCGGATTCATGGGTGTCGGCCAGGATATCCTTGACTGCCCGGGCTACGAATTCGATGAGTGAATCTGGAAAATCTGCCGCGATTTTGCTCAAAGTTTGGGAGGTCAGGGCTAGATTCTGCATCTCGCCGATCTCATGGCGAATGATCGCCTCCATCTCCTGATCGACAAGGATGTCAAGATTCGCTTTTAGCAGTTTCCGGTCGAGCTTGCCCTGTTGATCGAGAAGTCCGTGGAGTTCCAAAGCATACAGCAATGGCGCCTTTGCCGAGGGTTCGGCCTCTTGCAGACGATCCCAGAAGAAGAAGCGCATAGGATCTCTTCTGACAATAACCTGACCATCCTGCACCATGGCAAACGGGCTGGCCAGCTCCCGGGCCGTCTCCCGGCCTAAAATAATAACCGGTCGTCCGGCAACTTCGCGTTTGGCAATTATCTCCCCCAGAAAAAAAAGCGCTTTTAACGATCTGCCATATCCGGCGCCGTAGAACAGATTGGTGAGCTTAAGTTTTTCATTCATCCGGGCCGTGTCAAACGGATCGATTGATTTGCCGTTCAAGATGTATGGATGGTATTCCTGAGTGCCGATCTTCTCCCAGCAGGCTTCGCGCTCCTCAATCCAGTTGAGGACAACGGCGGAATCCGATTCATCCCAGGGCTCGATATGGTTCTCCCACTTGTAGAGATTTCTCAGCTTGAGCACCAGGATACAGAGGGAGTAGATGCCGTTATCCCGGGCATCCGAGATGTCGCAGTTACTCTGGATGATTCGGGTAAGGTCCGGGAGGAAATCTTTCATTGGGCAGACACCTTATGTTGGTTTTGAGTTATCTCGAACTTTACAAATAATCCTACTATCGTTTCCCGTAAATGGAAAAGTTAATTGCATAAACTGTGATTTTCATTGTTACGGCACACAGCGCTATGATAATATTATAAGATAGTAATCTTATAAAGTGCTTCGTCTAACAGGGGATAACATATCCGGATATCATCCCCATAACAGGAGACGATCCGGAGCGTTACCTTATCTTTTAGCGCCGCTGTCGTAACAGGATAATAGAGACAGAACAGAGCACATGTATGAAAGAAATTCCATATGCCTTAACAATTTTCCGTTCACGTTTCTATCCTGCTCTCCTGCGCTGGCCGGTACTCCTGGGCTTTACTTTTATTTTGCCCACTCTGCTTTTAGGCCCTCAGGACAAACACCTTAATCTCGCGCTTGTCACGGTATGGTTTCTCTGGTGGCCGCTGTTCACAATCTTGTTTCTGTTCGTCGGCCGACTCTGGTGTGCCTTCTGTCCTTTTGCCATGGTTGGCGAACTACTCCAGAAATTCACATGCCAAAAAATGCCGACCCCGCGTATCTTCAAAAAATACGGGATTTGGGTCGGCGGCAGCCTTATTCTTTTTATTATCTGGATTGAAAAGACCTTTTTTTTGCATCACTCCCCCTATCTGACTGCAATTTTACTATGCGGCATACAGTTTGCCGTTTGCGTGACCTATGTACTTTACAAAAAAAGGACATGGTGCCGCTATATTTGTCCGTTGGGCGAAATCGGTCGAATCTATGCAAAGATTGGAATGATACAACTTAATGCGACACCTCGGAAATGCAAATTATGCCGGGCTGTCGCCTGCCTTAATGGAAGCATAAATGACAAGGGGTGCCCGATGTCCCAGTCAGCGCCAAACCTGAAAAGTTCGGCCGACTGCATTTATTGCGGACTCTGCGTCAAAAATTGCCCCAACGATTCAATCAGAATCAACCTGCGAATTCCTTCCCAGGAACTGTGGGGATTCATCAAACCCCAACTTGATGAATCCGTCATTGTCTCCTGCCTCCTTGGAATACTGACGATCATCGGCTTTGCCGAGGCAAACCATTCCTGGTTCTTCACCGCCGTCGGTTCCCATCAATATGTTATTTTTACAGCGCTTTATCTTCTGGCAATGGTTGTGTCGGTAGCACTCATAGCCTTGGCGAGCCGCTGGGCATCAACGTTCAACGATTCTCCGGCGATCCTCAATTTCTCCACCTTCAACTACACTCTCGTGCCTTTGCTCCTCAGCATCCATATCGGTCGCAACCTTTCTGATCTGTATACCGGCGGCCACGAGCTACTCTTTCTGCTTACCGAAAGGATTTTCCATCTCGGCCACCAGCCTGTCCCGCCCCTTGCGGCTGATTCGCCTCTTATAACCGTACTGCAATTTATTTTTCTCATAATCGGCTTTTTTCTCTCCATTCATGCGGCTTCATACATTCTGAAAACCAGCATTAAGTCGGAAAAGAGAAGAGATTCCGTCCTGCCGCCCGCCATAGTACCCTTCGTAACAATTTTTTTCTTCATTACGGTACTGCACGGCACCCTGTTTCTCAGCCCGCACGCTGAACTGTTTCCCTATGCGGCGCTGTTCTGTCTGTCTGTCGTCTTATGGAGTTGCTTATTTATAAGAGGATACATCAGCAATGAGGCAAACAAGACGCCGGCAACAGCGCGGCCTGTATTCTGCCGAATGGATGGGGAACTGGTTCTGAAACGAGTCAAGGTTCATGCGTATTCAGATTAAAGCGGCATGCTATCGAGGTCACGCTAAAAGCACTTTGCAGGCTTCCCGTTAAAAGATTAAACTGATGCCGCTTAAAAAGGTGACGGATGAAGGATTGTCGCCGGTCTATGCCGCCTGGAGCATAAATTCAACCTTCACGGCCTGAAATGGAAACTCGATTCTTCGATTAGCACAACAGATTAATCAGACCGACGGCCAGCAACGCCGTCACGTCGCTATGGACAGCCTTCACATCGCGACCGACCCGCCTTGCCGCCTCACGGATAGAAACAGGGCCTGCTCCACAAAGGACCTTGAGCAATTCCCAACGTTTGGCAGTCAGTACTTTCCAAAGCAATTCGGGAGTGGCGAAGGCAATACGTTCCTCACCCTCCGGCCAGCCGGCCTGCATGATACAAGAGGCGTCTTCCACTGCCGCGCACTGCAATGCCCCGCACCATTATGTGATGCAGTGCTCCGGGGATATCGAGTCTGGCTTGTCGCGGCATGGTGGAATAATTGAGGTAATCTGGACGCTTGTCAAGATTATTGATCGATTAGAAACAAACGAGCCTTTTCACATCTACACTGACTTTTTACGTGACCGCCAATTGTTTGCGGTGAATATATTGTCCAGCAGCCTGGACCAACAGGCCGGAACGAGTCATGTGGTATTGCTCGGCGTAGCAATCGATCTCATGCAGTAATTTTTCCGGCATGGTGATATTAACCCGCTTTGCTTTAACTTTGAGCTTGGCAAGATCAATGTCTACCAATAACCATACCCCTCCTTGATATTCCGGGTTAACAACTAATTCCTCTAATGGTGTTGGTGCAGGTACTGGTATATCTTCGTCTTCAAAATAGACTTCTGCGGCCTCTTGAATCATGCGTGGTAAATCCTCCCATTCGTCGGCGGCTGAAAAACAGCTGGGAAAGTCGGGGATAGTTACGCCATGGGCGTGTTGATCGTCTCCAATGTGAACATATGCGGGATATAACATTTTACCTCCATTCCCAACCAGCTTGCCGGTAAATGTTCCGCAAGGTTCCGGTTGGCATGTCTTTACGTGGATGTGGCACAACTACATGGCCAGTTTTCGACGGATGTTTGTACTTTTGGTGGTCGCCTTTGCCTCCGCTGCTATACCAACCCTCGCTTTCAAGTCGCTTGATGATCTCTTTACTGGTCATAAATATTTTATACACACCGATACACACTGTGTCAATAAAATCTAGGTCAATCCAGGCAGAAGTTAATAAGGCCAGCGACTAATTTAGAGTGTTCAGCAAATTTCTGAGCAGAACAGAACATCAAGAGTAAAGGGATAATTTGCCTGTCCCCCTGAGACCCTCCTGTAGAGAATATTATTTTCTAAGTCAACCAAGAAATATTTGCCTGGGTTTAGGGGCAAACGGGATGGGATACCGCATCTTCTCATCGGTTGTCATTACCCCTTTCCATTCTCTCAATCGCTCGCGTAACTGCCGAAGTATTCACACCGACATGCCGGGCAATTGCTGCCGCAGTCAATCCAAGTTCCACTCTGCCGCGCACTGCAATGCGTGCCCGCGTATCGCTTACTGCCCGACGCTTGCCGCCGGTCTGCAACTCGATGACGCTGATACCCTGTTTTTTGCATTCCTCTTCGATTATCTCATGGATGGTTTTTCCCAACTCTTTTGCTTTCACCTGCCGAAGCTGGTTTCCCCCTGCTTCCTTCATAATCGCATGAACAAAATCTCTTCCACCCAGTATCCGCTCGTCAAAATCTTCCTTTTGCCCCCTTCTCTGCATTGACTGCACCTGAGACCAGCCGCCCTGGCTCCGGAGGAGTCCGCCGCCGGTCAGTTCCTTGATCCGGCCCTGGCCAACGCCTTCAAGCATGAATGCATAGTATGGCTGGATATTTTTTTGACTGGTGCTGCCGAATTGCGCCAATACATATTCCGCGTCCATCCAAGGGCAGGTTGCATTGCCAACGATCGTCCGGTGCCCACACCAAGGATAAATGTTCAATTCCTCAATGGTCTTGACGATGCCGGCGCGAACCGGATTTAGGTGAATGTACCGGACAAGTGCCAGGAGATAGTTGTCCTCATCGCAGATGATGGATTTGTAGCGATTCTCAAATAGATGGCCGGTGCGTTTGTGACGCCGATTGTAATACTGGGCATACCAGGAAAGAAGCTTGCGCATGACGCTGGAGATACCGTATTTGCCGCTCTTGAAGAGGATATGGATGTGGTTGCTCATAAGAACCCATGCGTAAACCGTGCATTGCCCTTCTGTCATAGTAACACCCAGGCGCTCCAGAAACCGGGTCCGGTCCTGATCATCGCTAAAGATATCGGTTTTATTAATGCCCCGTACCATTATGTGATGCAGTGCTCCGGGGATATCGAGTCTGGCTTGTCGCGGCATGATGGAAAAATAGAGGAAAGCTTGACGCTTGTCAATATAATTGATCGATTAGAAACAACGTCCCGCTAGCTTCACGCAATTCTTCTATTGTACCAAAATGCCGATGATCGCCCTTCCCTCGTTCAGACACCATGTCCCTCTTGGCTCGTGAAAATCTCCACGGCAAAAGGATTATCTGGTCGGATAAATTCGACCTCGACACCGTAAGCATCACGAAATGCCCGACCCGAGACGCGGCGCGGCGACCATTTGATCTCAAACGCTCTTAGGCCGTTCCCCTGTTTTACGACCAGGTCAACCTCCGACTGTGCCCGTGAGCGCCAGAAAAAAAGTTCTGCCGGTGAACCGAGCAGGGCATTGCGCTTGGCCACTTCGGCAATGACCCAGTTTTCCCACAACGCCCCGATGTCAGGACGGAATTCGTCGGTCGATAACGCATTGAGCAAGGAGTTGCGGATGCCGGTATCCCAGAAGAAAATTTTCTGACTCTTGGCGATTTCCATACGGGGATTGGTGCTGAATGACGGTAATCGAAAGATGACGAAGGTCTGTTCCAATAGATGAAGATAGCGGTCCACCGTCGGCCGCGCCATTTGCAACTGCGTCGCCAGTTCGTTCACCGACACCTCGGAACCGGCCTGATGGGCGATTAACAGCAGCAACCGTTTGATGAGGTCCGGGGTCTTGACCAGACCGGTCTGGAGCACGTCCTTCCAAAGGTAATCGGAACTCAGTTCGCGCAGTAATTGGGTGGGATTGTTGCTGGTGACGACCTCTGGATAACAGCCGAAGTTCAGCCGTTGCAGCAAAAAAGTCCGCAATTGCGGAGCAAAGTATCGGCACAAGTGCTCTGGCGTGGCATTTGCGTCGGCCCATATCTGGCAGTTCAGCGTTTCAGTGAACAGTAGTGGTGGCAACACCAGCTTCCGGTTACGACCGGTCAGACTCTCAGCCGCTTGATCAAGCAAATCCAGCGAGGACGAGCCGAGCAGAAGGAACTTCGCAGGTAGCCGTGCATCATGCCAGCCCTTGACGATGCGAGATGTTTCAGGCAGTCGTTGCGCTTCATCAATCACCAGCACCGCCGGGTTGCCCAAGGAACGTAAGGCATCGGTGGGCGCCAAAGCGGCGGCGGCCCGAAACCGCGCCTTATCCACCTCGACGTCGAAATTGAGATACACCGCCGGCTGCCCCGTCAGGACATGCTCCACCAAAGTTGTCTTGCCAACCTGACGCGCGCCTAGAATGACCCCGACCTTGTCACCGGCGAGAATATCCAGCAACGGCTGCTCGGCTGTTCTATTGAGATACATATGATGCTATATAACATGTCTTTTTGTATACTTCAAGTGTCAAAACCGCCTATTCGCAATAATGTAGGCCTGATAGTCTTTATCTTTGAAGTAAGTGGGCATTCTGCTTAGAATTAAATATGGCGTCCCTAGAACTCAAGGCAATATACGCCTGGTAGTCTTCATCACTGAAGAAGGTGGGCATTCTGCGGTTGCCACGTTGCGTGACATGATGGGGAATTCCGTTAGCAATAACACGAGCAATACGAACCATGGGCAAAAAATAGCGCATTTTTGCCAAGGAGTCAATTTAGAGTCGAGTAGACCGGTTTCTTCGATGAAAACAACACAACCACAACAATCCTTTTATTGCCGCCTTGCCGCACGCGGCTACTAC
>Ga0156779_1003_pt3 | contig 12547 bp, 7 predicted proteins | sample RifOxyD3_FD_110729 | JGI IMG/M metagenome (GOLD analysis project Ga0156779, IMG submission 110729) | Deltaproteobacteria bacterium RIFOXYD12_FULL_50_9
CGGCTCCATGTCGACAGACAACCGAAAATCCATGGCGAGCGAGATAAAAAATCTCTTTGAAGAGGCCATGACCCTCGCCAATTCGCAAATCAACGGCAAATATATCTTTGCCGGTTTCCGCACTACCGGCTACAACGAAATCGAACCGGCGCCGTTCATGGCTGACAAGGTTGACGGCTACCGGGTGATCGGCAGCCCTCCCGCAGCCATAAACGCCGATCTAACCGGCACGGTCAGCAATACAACCATTAATGCCGGCGACCTGCTGCTCAACGGCAACGCGGTCGGCGCCATCAGTGCCGTCGCCGTCACCAACGGCTTGAATATGGACAAAGCCGCCAATGCCAAAGCGGCGCTCAATGCTGCTGACCCGACCATGGACGCCACCCTTACCACGCTCTATGCCGGCGGCGCAGCCACGGCCGATGCCGGTGGCGGCAGCACCATCTCTTTTGACCTGAACAACGTTACCCTGACTGTCACGATCCCGGCCGGCACCTCGGCCACCGACGTCTCCGCCCTGGTAGCCGGAGCCGTAAATTCGGTAACCGACCAGACCGGCGTCGTAGCCGTGGTCGGCGACGGCAACAACGGCGGCGCTGCCGGTGCCGACTCCGTTGTGCTCAGCAACAGCCGGGCCGGCGATGAAGGGGCCATCACCATTGCCAATCTGCAGGAACCGGACTCTGCTAGAAGCGGTCTTATTGCCGATACTTACTCAATAGCCATCGACCCCAATTCCAACACCGGCAAGATCTCCCTGGCCTCAAGCGCCTCCTTCGTGCTCAGCAGCCCGACAGTGGTCGACGATTCGATCCTCACGGAACTCGGTCTGGCCGGCGGCACGGGTGGATTTGGCGATGAAGCAGGCGATGGCACTCTGGTTTACGGCCCCCGCCTTGCCGATAGCGACCTGCTGCTCAACGGCCTTGAGCTGACCGGAATCAGTGATGACGGTCTCTCCGACATCTATGCTGACACCTCGGCAGCAGCCAAGGCCGATGCCATTAATACCTTGACCGCGGCAACCGGGATCACCGCCGTGGTAGAACCGGCATCGCTTACCGCCGTGCAGGCGGTTGAAGCAGGTATCGAAAAAACCGGACTGACCGGGGTAGTGACCAACGGCGCCATACCGGCCGGCGATCTTTCCATTAATGGCATCAGCATCGGCGCCATTGCCGGCGGCCCGGCAAACAACGGCCTGAACATGCTGAAAGCCGCCAATTCCAGAGCTGCCATCAATGCCGTAACCGTCCGGACCGAGATCACGGCGCGACTGACCACCCTGACAACAGGCGGAGTCGCCGCCGCCGGCACCACCACTACTGTCAGTTTTAATCTCAACAATGTCGGCATCAGCTTCAGAACCAATGCCAATCCGCTTAGCGATGCTGCCGCCGCCATTAACAGCGTCAGTGACCAGACAGGGGTGACGGCAGCGCTCGGCACCGGCAATAACGGCGCACCGGTCGGACAGCTGGTTCTAACTAATACGCTTAGCGGCGACGAATCAGCCATTGTTATCACCAATTTCAACGGCGGCCCCGGCACGGCTGACACCGGCCTCAGCAACATGAACCAGCAGCCGGATACCACCCACAACACCGGTACGATAACCTTCACCGCTCCCCGATCATTTACCCTGGCCGGCCCTGATCTGCATAAAATTGGCCTGGATGGAGGAGAAGACGTCACCGGTATACCCGGAGATATCGCCAACGACGGCAACCTCACCTATGGTTCAACCGCCGCTTATATCGGTACAGGCGATCTGATCATCAACGGGGTCGACATTTTCAGCAAAGCCACCCTGGCAGTCGCCAAAGACAGCACAAATTCCCTGATTGGCGCCATCAACGCCAAGACAGCCGAGACCGGCGTCAAGGCCGGCTGCAATGCTGACGGCCAACTCATCCTCACCGCAACCGATGGCCGCAACATCCATATCCGGACATCGGCAAACGGCGAGCGCATCACCCATCTCTCCGCCGGCTCACCGGTTTCCCCGCAGAACAAGGTGTACTTTGGAGCGCTCAAACTGGTATCCGACCGGGTCTTTTCAATCGCCACTACGCCCACCGCCAACTTCGAGCCCGGCCTGGAATCCCTCGGCCTGGCCGGCGGCGCAGCCGTCACCGACGAAGATAGCGATATTGCCGGGGACGGCGCCTTAAATGTGAACACCATCCATATCCAGACAGATGGCATCCGCTACACCGGCGATCGAGTCAACGACTTGAGCATCAAGGTTGGCAGCCGTACATCCCTGGCCATCGGCACAAACGGTAAAAACGCCTTTATGGATACCGGGGTATTGCAATCCCTGAAAACCCTTGAACAGATTCTAATGGGCAGTCAGTTCACCCAAACAGCCGGAAACGTGATGATTGCCGACACGCAAGTAGCGCTCGGCAGCAAAGCGAGCGGTCTTGAGCGTTATGCTGAACTGATTGCCGGTTCATTTACCGTCACCATCACCGATAATGATTTCTATCCACCGCAGACCAAAGATATTACCATTCAGTTCGATCCCGAAGTAGATACGGCAGAGAGTATCACCCAGAAGTTTAACGGCGTGCCGGAACTTAGCGCCGAATGGCAAAAAAACGGTGTCCTGTCCATTACCACTACTGATCCAAAACGTTACTCTTTTGTTCTAGGCAATGATTCCAGCGAGCTGCTCAATGTGCTCAATATCAATAATGAGGGCAATCAGAACTACGGACTGGAAAAAACCATCGCCAGTCTGGATGAGATAATGGGGGCGCTTACCACCCATATCTCCGATTTTGGCGCCAAGTCAAACCGCATCCAGGTCCAAAGCTCGATCTACACCAGTCTGGAACTGACCAACTCGGAATATCTTTCCGAAAAGGAAGACACCGATATAATCAAGGCCCTGATGGACCTGAAGACCAAAGAGGTAGCATACCAGGCTGCCCTGGCAGCCTCAGCCAAGACCATGCAATTAAGTCTTGTGGATTTCCTGCGCTGATGACGCTATAATCCTGATGAGCACCAAGGTGGATATTCTGATCTCCGCAGGAAACTACTCTTTTTGCCATGGAGGGCGCACATGCTGATACTTGCCAGGAAGACAGGCGAGGCAATAACCATCGCCAACAACATCACCATCAAGGTGCTGGATATTAAAGGTGGAATGGTCAAACTGGGAATCGAGGCGCCAACTGATGTCTCCGTCCACCGCGAAGAGATTTATCAACGCATTCTGGAACAGAACCGCCTGGCTGCCATGGGAGGTCCAATTGACATGACCGCCCTTACCTCGGCACTGCAGAGTACCATGGGACCACTTGGACCGGGCAGCAATAGCGGTCAACCGGAAACCGAGCCCAAAAAAGAGTAAAACGGCAAGTGTAATATGGAAACAGCTAACCAGGACAGCTCATTATCAGCATGCCACACCGGGACCTCAGCCCGGCAGCAGGTTCCTCAAACAGTTACCAGCAAGGGAAATAATACCATGAAGGTGCAAACCAGCAGATTCGGGGTTCTCGAAATTGACGACGCCAAGATAATCACCATGACCCAGCCATTCCTGGGCTTTCCCGACTCGAACCGCTTTATTCTGCAACCGCACGGACCGGAATCGCCCTGCATGTGGATGCAATCCCTTGACGAACCCGGCCTCGCCTTTGTGGTTATCCCGCCGGCCACAATCCATTACCAGTACAGACCTGAACTCCCCAAGTATGTAAAGGATGAACTACAGGCTGACGAAAGCTCGACCCTTGACACTCTGGTCATCCTGACCATTCCCCGCGACGACCCTTCGGCAGTGACTGCCAACCTGCTCGGACCGGTGGTCATCAACGTCAACAAACGCCTGGCCAAACAGGTTCTGCTTGACCCGCTCAAATATGACTGCTGCTGGCCGATCGGTTCCAAGGCTGCGTGAAACAAGAGAGCACAACAAAAAACCCGCCGAAGCGGGTTTTTTGTTGTTGAGTTGAATAGTTCAGTTACGATTAATTTTTATGGACAAGCTTAACGTCCTTTATGGTATTCGGTCCATGGCAGTTGATACAGGCGGCATCAGAACCAATACCTGCACTGCGGAGCGAATTGACCGTACCCGTCATACCCTTCATATGATCAGTCGGACTCACGCCCAGGACAGCGCTCACAACAGTGCTGGCATGACAGGAAGCACAGGCTGCGGCGGTGGGGCTGGACACCTTGTTGTCAGCTCCCGGCAGATTAACGCCGGAACGGGCCGTTGTAACCTCGGCCGCAGTTGCGCCGTCCAGAGCTGTCTGGGTATTGCTGGCCAGTACATCAGCCGGCAATGGCAAATCACAGGTGCCAGGCAAATGACAGACATCGCATTTATTGAGTAAAGCAGGGTAAGTCACTTCACTCCAGTCAAAGCCATAGGAGGTTCCACTGCGAGGCCTGACGAACTGGAACGGCGCAGTCGCACCACGCTTGGCTCCACCATGGATACCATGAATCATATCCTTCAGGTTGTTGGATGCCTCGGGCCAGGTTCTGGTGTTTTCATCAGTTGGGGGTTGAGTCCCAAAAGACAAAGTAACTGCATCAGCACCGGCGAGGGTGGCGACAGTTCGACCTGAAGAGCTCAGGTTCGGATTGTGACAGACCACGCAGAGCTGCGGGTTATTGACCCGATTGCCACCGTGGCCTTCGATAATCTCGTGGCATTTCAGACACTTGTCCTGATCAACCACTGTCCGCCTGACTGCATCGCCTGTAACAGCCACAACCGGGCCCCTGGCATGACGGGCGACTTTGCCTGCCGGCAGGACCTGGGTGAAATATCCTTGGAGGGCTACTGCCCGCAGGGTAGCGCCGACCGGGAACGGGGCGGTCGTCAGGGTAGCGGTGTAACGGTTATTGATGGTCTGGTGTTCAACCAGGGTGGCGTACAGTGCCGAGACATTAACACTGGCAGGTTGAGCTGCGGCTCTACCAATGTTGTTGTAATCAGCCGGGGTAGCAATACCATCCTGCGGCAGCGCATAAACGACCAGGAAGGACGGGGAACCGGTCAAGTCAGCCGGTTGAGCTGAAAGATCCATTCTCACACCGTCTCTCTTGATCGCAAAATCAACTACCGGCTGATTGCTGCCGTTTACGGTAACACCGTAAATTTCATAGGTAATCTCCGAAGCACCCTCAGGGGTCAGCGGGTTGTTCGGGGTCTTATTGATGGTCGTGTGGTACCCGGTGATTTGCTCAGGTATATGACAGAATTTACAACCACCATTAGCGGCCACAACATGATTAACACCATTAACAAAATCAACCGTATAATGGCAGGAACCGCAAGCCTCCTTGGTAGGATTGGTTTTCCAGAGGTCCGCAGCCGCACCATTATGGCACTTGGTGCAGTTCAGCATATCCTGAGGATAAGTGATTTCAGCCCAACTCATATCAGCGGCTGGATCATCAATGGCGCTGTGGATCTGGTGAATCATGGTGACGAAATCAAACTTGCTCTGGCCCATTGTTCTGTCTTCAGTTGCAGCGGGGTTACCTAATCCAATGCGTTGCCATTGGAAGCTGGGGTTATGGCAGGTGATACAAACCGCGGCGTTATCATTCATGTTGGCGTTGTGGCCACGGGTTCTGCCATTGTGGCAATCTCTACAGGCATTGGTCGTCACGGTCTGCTTAGTTTCGGCCAAGGCAACATTCAAAGCAGCAATCTTAAAGTCGCGGATACCGCCGGCAGCCAGGAACTTTACCCCGGCGACTGTAGCAGCGGAGAGATTGATTCTCACCCGGTTGATCGCGGTCAATTCCGGCGCTGCGTCCGGCATTGCTGTTGAAAAAATATAGGTGTAATTACCATTGCCGTTATCTGCCAGGGTGCCGATCGGGTATACCAGACCTGTATTATTGTTGATGCTGGTGCTGACCCGTTCGTAGGCCCACTGTTTCCAGTTGTCCATGTCGCCATTCGCTCCGGGGATTAAAGCAAGCCCGAAGATGCGGAGGTTAGAAGCTGCAAGGCCAAGGACCGGGGCACCCGTATCGTCCAATTTCACATCGAAATTGACTACCGGTACGAGGGCCGGCTTGGTAATGCTGACAATGCTGATAGTGACTGGTCTGCCTGCTACCGTGCCGACTGCGCAGCCGTTGGTCCCTATCTTCAAGGCACTGGCGGCCATGCCGATTTTTTTAGCCTTAACCCGGTAAAAATAGGTGATCTCTGCAGGCCGGGAGATTTCCGCCCCCAGGTTCACGCCGCTGTATGCCACGCGCAGGTTTGAGGTAAAGGCCTCGTCAGTCGCTTCTTCAAGTACATAATAGCCACCCTTTGTCCTAGAGGCGCCCCAGGTTACCGTGAAATTGCCGTCAGCATCGGTAGCTGGGACAGTAATGCTGGCTGGTTTGGCACAGGGGGGCAATATCAGTACACCATGATTAACTACCGTCCAGGCAGATGCTGTAAAGCCGGCTTTGGTGGTCGCAACTCGGAAATACAATTTGCTGCCGATAAGTTTGCTGGTCGCGGTGTAGCTTAACCCCGTGCCTTTGTGAACCGCAACCGCACCGGTGAAGTCGGCTGCTGTTGATTGTTGCAGCGTATAGGATGCCCCGACCGAAGACGACGCCGTCCATGATACCGTGTACGTTCCCTCTGAATTGTCTTTAGGGGCAATAATTCTTCTTGATTGCTTCAGATCAATCTCACAGGGATTGGCACCTTTGACAAAAGCGCTGGGCACCATGCCGACTTTGGTGGCCTTGACCCGGTAGAAAAACTTCATGCCGGACTGGCGTTTAATGATATCAACCGTAAGAAGCTGACCAGTGTATACCTTGCGGACGTTGGCAGTAAAAGCGAGATTAGTCGCCTCCTCCACGGCATAAACAGCAGCAGCGGTGGCTGAAGCGGCCCAGGTTACCGTGTAGGCCCCGTCCGGGTCATTAACCGGCACCACCGGGGCACCCGGGCTCCCCACCGTTGCTGCTTGCGCGGCTGCGGCACAAAGCAGCATTATCCCCAGAGAGAGCAGGGATCGCAACAGGTAGACATATTTTCGCTTATTCATATCTGTCTTCTCCTTTGATTTGGGGATAATACCGACCAACACACCTCATGATAGTCAGTTATCTCCATATTAATAGCTGCAATGGCAAGCTAAATTAGTAAATGTTAATAGTCTATTATTGGCCTAATTTTTTTCCATAGTCAAGAGGTTTTATATGCCAAAATCCTTATTAATTATAGTCAAAAGAAAAGATATTGAGAGTATTAAACTACTATTTTATATATTTACTCCAATACCTCATTAAAACACTCCAAATCATCCATTATCACTTTTGATTTAAAGAGATAATCTTTTACGACCAACAGAGAATATCGAATAAAACTTGTGCCCCCCTTGCGAGGTATACACTAAACCGCAGAGTTATGAAGTAGTTAAACTTCGATACTCCTTGTTTCTTCTGCATGGGTTACAAACGTGATTCTGCAGCTTGAAAATATAGAATTTGCTTAAATCAACGAGATTGCGGCCTCCTCTGATCCAGGGAGGCCGCAACGCGTTTAAAAATCTCAATTATCTATCTTTAAGGACGGTCTTCCACCACTGCGACCGGGGGGACGGTATGATTACTCAGGTCGTCGATGGCATCCCACAGGAGCTGCTTTATATAGACCGGATTATGGATATAACCGGCCGGTTCCTTGTCTGCCAGTTGCCAGTTATAACAAGCCTTAAGTTGAGCGCCGCTGGCTATACCGCTGAAGTAAGGAGGATCGGGAAAAGCGGTCACTCCTGACCCTGTGATCAAACCAAGCAACTGAACCTTGAGGAGATTGATGTCGTCATAGTCTTTACCGACACCAAAGCCCATGGTACTGAAGGAGGTGGACAAACCGGTATCATGACAAGCCAGACATCCGGCCGATACCGGTTTGAAATCATGGTTTATGAAGTTTGCTCCAGCGGCATCGTTCAGATGACAGCCGGTGCAGGTCGTATAGTTTGAACTTGGCTGACCCAAAGCGACATGAGCTCCATAATTATTCTGACCGGCATACGGCTTGCCGTTGACGTACTCATAGCCACCGTGGACTACGCTGCCGAACAGAGAAGCAGCAGCAGCAAACTGATCAATATTGACAAATTTGAAATTACCGGCGGCAATCCTGGCATCCACCGTGGTGGTTGCTGCCCGCCCCTTATGGCAGGTCATACAAAGCTTGCTGTCATTGGCAAAGAACGCCGGGGTGAAGGGTGTAGTACCGGATTTAAGGATAACCCCGGAAGGGAAAACAACCTTGGTCGGCTGGATTCGCTCTGGATTCGGCTTTACCTGATAGGGTTCAATATGGCAACTGTTACAGCCGAGATTGCGGTGGCCGCTATCCCGGGTCAGCAGACTAACATTCCCGCCAAGCGCTTCGATCGAGTCGTAAAGGATCGCGACGATGTAGGAGGGGTTGTGGGCGTAGACGCCTGGGTCCTTCCGGGAAAAATGATAGTTATAGGCCGCCCTGAGCAGGGTGGCATCCATATCCGTATACCGATTATTGTAGGTAATCGCCCCGGTTTTAAAGAAATATGGGGCCGTATTCGCATTGTACTGGATGGCATGGCCAACGGTGTTGAGTGCGTAGTTTTTCAGGGCGGCAAGCAATTGGGCCTGCAATCCTTTCACCTCGTAATACATACCCTCGTTCATTTTCCCGTCACCATCGTAATCGGTATATGAGGCACTCATGGCGATTTTACGGACCTGGGCCAAGGCCCCGGCATAATCGAGGTCCGGATCAATCGTAATATTGGTGTGGCAGGTATTACAGCCGGCCGGACCTGCCCCGCTCTTGATGTACAACTTAACGGAGTGAGGGTCGTGACACTCGATGCACGTATCATGAGAGACAACATGCTTCAACCTGGAGGTGTACACCTTGCCGGTGAATTCATAGGCCCCTCTGGCCTGATTGCCATACAGGGTGGCGCCCGCCGCCCGATTATGGATATCCAGGAAGCTGTAAGGCCCGGCCGAAGCGGCTATCTCAGCATCTACCGTGAAGGTGGATTCCCGGCCGCCATGGCAGGTTATGCACAGGGTGTTGTCGCCCAGGCCTGCTACCGTCTGCAGAGTAGCGGCCGGATTGGTTTGGAGCTGCTTGACATGATCGGCTCGCCAATAATTAAAGGCAAAGGCGGGCATGGTCCGCCGGACGCCCAGTTCAAAGGCATCACCGGCAAAATTTTTCGCCTGCAGGTCATGGCAGCCGACGCATCCTATGACCCGTGCTTCCGTGACTGTTTCGGCGTAAGCAACCCCCATGGCCAATTGCACCAGACCCAAGGGGCTATGACATGGGATACAACCCTGGCCGGTAAAGGCCTTTCCTTGATAATCTCCGACAAAGTCTTTGGTTTGTCCCCACTTCCGGGCGAAACCGACGGCTGCTGCTTGAGCAAACTTGGTAGCCCCGTGGGCATCATGGCAGTAAAGGCAAGCCATTTCGTCGGCGGCGTTGATATTGAAGCCCTCGACAGCCGGGGTGATCGGATCATCGAAATGGCCAACAGCGCCAAAGACATCCGTATGTCCGAGCAGCAGAACCTTAGCCGGATCCTGCTTATAGGTGAATTTTTTAGTGGCGACATCCCAGGTGGGGGTCAAGAAATTCATGTGACAGGTGGAGCAGAGATTAAAGGAGGCAGAAAAAACGACCTTGGAGACATTAGCGGTGGCCGGGTTGCCGTCGTCATCCACGGAGAGAGTCGTTGCCGCCATCCGCAGTTGGCCGGAATGGGATTCGTGACAGGTCCGGCACTGCACCGGGGAGACATTGGCAAGCGGCGGCAGCGTATCAAGAGCGGAGTGCAGAGCAGTATCATCGAACCCGGTGGTGGTAGAGGCATACTGCCGGAACCCTTCATCAGAGTGACAGCGGCCGCAGAAGGCCGTAATCGACGCCGAGGTAAAACCGGCGGTCGCGATAGATTTAAGGTGGCCGCTGAGCTTGAAGTTCTCAAAGAGATTATTGCCGATAAACAGGTTGTTCGCGAGGTGCGGGGTGTTGGCATTATGGCATGCTCCGCAGGCGTTGAAATCAGGCTTGGCAACAGGAATTGGCACTGTAGCCCCGAAGTGCTTGCCGCCGGCGCCGTGACAGGCTTCGCAGCCAATCGCTGCCAAGCCGGCCGCCGGGATGGCATTGGGATTAGCGGCGGCAATCGCCGGATTATCAGCTAAAAAGGTTTTCAGGCGTGATTGGACCAGGCCGCCATCGCCGATCGGATCATGGCAATTCCGGCAGGTAGCCGGGCTGCCGGCATTGACCGTCAAGCTGTGGATAACATGTTTACTTTGGAGATATCGGCTAACTGCATTCGGATTGACAGTATCCGCTTTATGACAGCCGAGACAAGAGTAGGAGCCGACCCGGGCTATGCCGGTGGTCGGATCAACGCCCAGGGCATAACTTGTATTGGTTGTCGGGTCGGTCACCGTTCCGGGGGTAGTTGCAGAGGCTGTCCCGCCACCTGACTGATCTCCGCCTGAACCCGTGTTATTGCAACCCCAGAGCGCCATGCTGCCCATCACCAGCGCCAACAGAATCATTTTTCGTCCTAGCATGATGTTCTCCGCTTATTAATCAACGCCTTAATGGCACTTTCGGCATACACGACCATCACTGGCCTTGCTGATTCGCGTCTGAATTTTATCCCAATCGCGGGGATGGGGATTAATCTGCAAGCCGCTTACCGCACTGTGACATTTCATACAGACGTCGCCCTGCGGATGACATGCTTGACAGGTCATCAAATTTTTTCGGGCCTCACGGGCATGAACGTTGCTCCAGTTGTGGGACGGCAACAAGGTTTCGTTTAACACCGAATTATGCGGATGGCAGTTCTGGCACTGATCGGCAGTGAATTGACCATGGGCGTTTATGCCACCGAGATCGCTCCAGCCGCGGCGATGGGAGAGGATAGCCAGGTCGGCCGGCGCAAAACGTTCGTGGCAATTGCTGCAGTACTTCATCTCATGACAGGAGATGCACAACTGGGGGTTGGCACGGGCTGTAAGCGGGTGGCTGACATGAAAATCAGAGCGATGGACATTGATCAGGCTGGTGCTGAACTTCCCAGCTTGATCGCCAAATCCAGCCTGATGACACTCCAGGCAGAACTTCTGTTCGTGGCAGGCTGCACAATCCATGGTCTTCGCCTTAACTTCATTACGATGGTTCATCGGCCAAGTCAGGTCATGGGTTTTCAGGCCGGGGAAGACAACCTTGTCGATAAACTCCTGATCATGACACTCCAGACAGACTTTACTATCCGGCTTGATACTTTCGGCGTCCGGCAGATGACAGCTCGGGCAGGCCGGGGTCTCGGATTTTATGAGGTGAGTGGCATGATCGAAATCAGCGGCCCGGGCAGGCATTACCGTCAGAAGCATGAGCAAAGCAGGAAACAATATATAACGTATCATGGGACACCCCCTTAATCAAAAGCTTATGTTCAGCCGGGCCTGGCCTCGAAAATAATCATTGTGGACGGTCTCCGTCACCCGTTCGAGAATAGCCTGGGTGCTGATCCTTCTCGTCCAGGCATAGTCAACATCCGCCCAATATCGACCGCTGGTGGTTTCGTCCGTTTCATTATCTATGCGACGTTCCAGGACATTAATATTGACGCCAAGCCCGCACTGCAGATTTTCCAGCAGCAGATAGGCCCCTCGCGCCTTGAATCCCTGCAGATCCTGGCCATCTTCGTCATCCCGGAGCACGGCGCTGAAATAGCCGGAAAAGTTTTTGGTCCGGATCTTCTCAATTCCTGCCTCAAAAACATTGGCGTCACTCGTCTCTTCATAGAACTCATGGTGATAGCGGAAGAAGCTGTTCAAACCCAGGGCCAGCCGGTAGGTAATCTCGCCCATTGCTTCCTGGTAATGATCGGTAGCGAAAACCGAGTAGATCGAACTGGCTGAGAAGACCGGCAAAGAGTAGAGATACTCGGTCCGCAGAGACCAGTCAGGGGTGGGGTGAAAATTCAGACCGGCATGAAAATAGCTGATGGTATCAGCCAGATAATTGACTTGGACCTCACTGTATAGGGAGAGCCGGTCTTGATAATTATAATCGGCATCCAGCCCGATCAGTTCGTGAGTGAGCTCGCTGTCCTTCCTCTTCTGGAGGTAAGATAGTCCAAGGCCCAAACTTTTAAGGAAGGTAGTACGGATTTCAGCACCGCCGATCAGATCTTCGGCGTTATAGCCTTCGTAGTAGGAGACATCCCCGCCGCCGAACAACGAAACGCTAAATGGGCCCAGGTTGCGATATTTGAGCAGCACGCCGTCCATGATCGAAGCACCGGCAGTAGTGGACAGAAACTGACGGCCCAGCTTTACATCAAGGTTATCAACAATACCCTTTTTTTCCAGATAGGCATAATAGAGCTGGCTGTCAACATCCTCTTCATTACTGAGATCCGTGGCCAAGCGGCCATAAGACCTGAAGTTCATACCAGCTCTGTCAAGATCAAGACCATTGATCATCAGATACTGATAG
>Ga0156779_1255_pt3 | contig 12374 bp, 10 predicted proteins | sample RifOxyD3_FD_110729 | JGI IMG/M metagenome (GOLD analysis project Ga0156779, IMG submission 110729) | Deltaproteobacteria bacterium RIFOXYD12_FULL_50_9
AAGCTCCGATACCAAACAAGCCGTAAGGCTCGAAAATTCCGATCGGAATTAGAACCTTTCCGGTTGCTATCACCGGTACGACTTGCAGCTTGGTTTCGCCTGCTTGTGCCGCCGAAGAGCCCTTACTCTCAAAATAGCCGACGCCCAGTTCAACTGCGAACATGGGAAGCAGGTAATGGCCGACTGCGATCTCGCCGGCGCCTCCGGTTTTGCTGTCCAGTCGGGTAGTGCTGCCGCCGTTGTAATTATTAAGATCGTAAGAGTTACTGGGTGAATAGATTCCGCCCTTGAGCACCACATAGTTTGGTGGTTTATCCTCTGCGGATGCCAGTGTGGTTATACCTATTAAAACGACTGCGAGAACCGGGAATAGAATACTTGACTTTTTCATAATTTCTCCTTGAGTTGATATGATGATAAATTTCTTCTCTTGCCAAACTTTTCTGACTATTGGAATTCTCCTGAATAATTTTTACGGTTGACCTCATTTGCATAATAACAATGCAAAATGTTCAAAAATCACAGCAGTACTCCGGTTTATGTCATGGAGGTACATCGCAACTAACGTGCCAGAGAAAACCTGATTGTTCTGAATGTGCTACAGATTGATTTTACAGGAAAAAATTGAAAGACAGCTTACAGAGTGCTGAGAAAAACCTCAGTGAAATCCGTCAGGTTTAACATAACCGCCAAATACGACGGACATTGTTACGGGGAAAAGCATCTATGCATTAAATCAAGGCAGGCAAAAGGGGACCTCCTGTCTGCCTTGTTTCTATTGGGCGTTGTAGTAGTAACGATTCAGATCAAAAAGCCCGCCCCGGACAGGTTCATCTTCATAAAAGCGCTGCTGAAACCAATCATAGGCGTCCCACAATCTATCATCTGCCCGGTTTATGCCATACTTGGCGAGTCGCTCCATGCTCTGCGGACTACTCTTAAAATTGCCCAGAAGGTCAAAGAAATCCGGCAGATCTTCCTCCCGGACGTCAATAAAATAGTTCGGATAGGAGCCAATGAGACCGGGGATAAAATCGGCACTGTCTTTTGCCGGATTTAGTCGGCCATCTTCATTGAGAAGGAAAGCGACATTGTCATGCCAGCGATTGATAACAATTGAACCCGCAATATCCTTGCCGTTCTTCAGGCGTATTCTTACATAGGCGAGATTGGCGTTGTGCTCATTAAACAGGGAAAAGAATGGTGTGCCTGGCTGAAAGAGAGACGTAAACGCCCGCAGATAGTCGTCTCTTGTTGCATATTTTTCCGGCATGCGCGGATAAGCGACTCCGGCCGATAGATAGTTAATGGGATCAAACATGATCTCTGTTGCCGGCAGCAGGTGCTTGTTGACAAGATATTCCATGAATTCGCGTTTCGGTTCACCTGTTGCAAAGGGTATTTTCGCCGGCAGGGTTGACGGGTAGTAGTGCATCTTCTTGAGCTCTACACCTATATACCATGACTGCATGAGCTCCTGCCGATTTTCCGGGGGCAGAAAATTAAGAAAGGAGCTCTCCCCTTCGACGCGCAGCGCATCCATGTAGAGACGGAGGGCCAGGTGATGACCGGCCGTGCCATACACATCGAATCCGGCAACGAGTGCGTAATAAATGCGTTCGAGCAATGGATAATCAAGGACCCAGATGGTTTTCGGCAGATTTCCCAGCACACCCTTGTGCACGGAGGCGCTGTCAAAGTGGCGATAGATGGTGAGCACCGGTGCATCTGAGGCACGATTGCCCTTCCAGATAAACTCATAGCCGAGCCCGGCATAGTTGTGCGATGCATAGTAATCCTGACGAGCCCGGTAAAACTCAACTGCGGCTTTTCCGTATTCATCGGTCAACGTCGAAACGATTTGCTGGTTACTTCCCTGTTCAATGGGCATCCTCAGCTTGTCGCTGTACAGCTTCAGAAAACCGGGATACTGGATGCTCAGATCATGATCAGGGTCCATGAACATGACCCAGAAATGATCATCGATCACATTGAGAGCGATCTGGCCTTTGCAGACCGGGCCCTGGATAAAGGTCCCGATCGAGTAAAGGACATTATCCAGCAGAAACCGGTAGCGTGAGCGCGGCGGGATCTGCTCGAAGGCCACAAACGGATTGGCGCTCAATTTCTGATCATAGCCAACCCGGTGCGGTGTCTGCAACCACTCGGGCTGGATGAAAAGTTCTTCGAATCGCTGAAGTTGAGCATCATCAAGATTAAAGACCATATGGGTCTTATGGACGATGGTGGAGTAAATCTTTCTGAAGCGATAGTAGACCTGTTCAACACCAGGGTCATCATAGGGCCGCACGGTGGGGATCAGATCAATGGGCTGACCGGGTGCGGTCTTTGAGCGGACCATCTCATAATATTCGTTGGTCGGTGTCCCGAATTTCAGATGCGCCAGAAAGAGATGCTCATAGAGGTAACGGGCCGTCATGGCATGCTTGGCATCATCCTGATTAAAAAACATTTCCCACTGCCGGATGGCAAGAGCGTCACTGGCTTTCGGGGTGGTCAATTCGGTCTGCTGGGCGACACTGGGGCCCTTGGCGCCTTGTACCAGCCAGCCGGCGATGATCTCGAACTCTGCCTGTTTGAGCGGCGGAAAGCCATATGGCATGCCGCGATTGGGGTGCTTCTCCAGGTATCCGCCCAGCTCATTACGGTTTTCGGAACAGGTCAGCTCGTCTGTTTCAGGACTGTACTCTCCAACGCTTTTGGGATTCTTCATCTTATGTGAGAGCAGTTGAATCATGACCGAATCATTCCAGCCGTTCGCAACAGTACTCTCGGTAATGCTGAAGAACTCCTTTTTGCGCCACTCCCCGGTTGATTGCGCATCAGTAAAGAGGCGGGTCGGGTCCATGGCGGTCAGGCGCGTTGAGTTATAAATGGCCCGTTTCGTAGCACCGCGGTCCGCACCCTCAAAGGAATCGAGCTTCAGTTGGCAGGGCGAATTGTAGCAGGAGTGACATACCGTGCAGCGTTTGTCGAGAAGGGGCTTTACCTCCTTCGGATAATCAATTGTTCTGGTCGGAATTTGCACCTGAACCGGAGGCGGCGCTTTAGCGACACATCCGGCGACAATGGAAACGGCTATTAACAAAAGAAGAACGGCTATCAATTTCATAAATACTCTTTTCTCGCAGCTCTACTTTTGAAAATACTCCCGGACTTTTGCCACAATCTGGGGATCAGTCATATCGTCAACTGTTTCGACAGCCTTGATGTGGTCACCCAGCTTATCTTTTTCGAAACGTTTTTTGAGTTCACCCTTAGCCTCGCCAGGGCCAAAAATTAAAATCGATTCGATGTCACGAATAGCGGCAATGACCTCGTCGTAGTAGTTATTGAGTTGGCCCGTAAACTTCCTCTGCCGGCTATCGTCTGCTTGTGCCATCTGATCTTCATAGGGGAGCGTCGAACGTTCACCGGCAAACCTGCCGGGCTGCTTTTCCACATTTGATTCGATTACTCTTGTTTCTTCCATCTTATCCGAAACCACCACTATCACGGCTTTACGATGGTCAATCCACAACCCCGCTATCTTTTTCATTAAATCCTCCTTTCCGGATTGAATGGATTTTATCTAGACCTGGCCGGGCTCCTGTTTTACCAGCAGGATCGAACAGGGCATCTGTATCGCTCTTCTACTGGATTGAATCATTCTAGTGACAACAAGAATTCGTTTATATTCATTCATCACAAAACTCCTGAAGGCAGGTGGCGACAAGCAGCAGAACAGTTTTTTAATCCTCTGATTTCAAGCCGACAAGGGGCGTAAAACCTCAAGCCGATCCGTTAAACGTTCTTGCTTATTTAAACTTTTTAGCCGCTTTGTGAAATGCTGTTACAACCTCTTCCCAGGCCTTTTCTGCGCCTGTTTTGAGATCTTCCCATGCTTCATCACCGGAGGCCTTCAGTTCGTGCAATTTTGCCCTGACATCATCTTGACTGCGTTGAAGAGCTTCAATATTTTTATAGAACTCAATCTTTGCCTCGGCCTTGGCCTTGTCCGCCCTGGCCTTGAACAGAGCAATCTGGGCGCTCCATACATCCAACTGTGCATCGAGCTTCTCTTCATAAGCCTTTCGTTTATCCTGCATACCGACCTCCTTTGATTATAACTTTTTGCCGCCTGTCAATTATTTTGCCCCCTGCAATCAACAATAAAATGCCGCCTTGAAGCGCAGCAGCTCCCCCGAGCAACGGCAAGGGAAACGTATTCGTATTACCTGCACTCATCCGGACTGGTCCGTTATCATCGACATTTTCCCTGGTGGTGTAGGTGGCGCCCTGATAAGCTAACGTGACGATTCCGATTATTGTAAAGATGATACCTGTAAACGTATACCCTCTCATTCAGCTCCTTCTTTACACTGTCAATCTGCCTGGGTTGGCTGCGCCATACTGACTTTTTCTATTTTTTGTTTTGCTGATTTCTTCTCACCCTTTTTCATGTGCATCTTTTTCATTTTCACAAATTGTTCGTCCGTTAAAATAGACTGTATAACTTTCATTGCGTGTTCTCCCGGTTAATGAATGTTAATAGTTATAAAACTCTCTCAATACCTGAATCCGATATTGGCGGTCGTAATAAACCCGTCGAGATTGACATCCTGGCCATCGAATGAAGGTTCGGCCCAGAGGTATTTCACTTCAAGTCCGGCGAACATGTTCTCCTTGAAATTATAACTGCAGCCTACTCCGGCATGAAATCCAAAGACGATTTCCGTGGAATCCCCGGAACTGCTGGTATTGCCGTCCACTTCCAGTTTGGCAATATAAGCCCCGATTCCCCACAAGCCATAAGGCTCAAACTGGCCGATCGGGATTAAAATCTTGCCGGTCGCAACCAACGGTACTACTTGCAGTTTAGCATCGCCGCTACCTGCCGCCGCCGAGCCCTTACTTGCAAAGTAGCCTGCTTCCATTTCAATGGCAAAATTTGGAAGAAAATATCGACCGGCTGCGACTTCACCGGCAAACCCGGTTTCACTGTCCAGGCTGGTCCTGCTGCCATTGTTATAATTTTGAAGGTCATAAGAGTTGCTGGGCGAATAGATTCCGCCCTTGAGCATCACATAGTTGGCATAATTATCTTCTGCGGATGCCGGGGTGACGGTAATTCCCAATAAAGCTGTGGCCAGAACCACGGATAGAATACTTGTCGTCTTCATAAGTTCTCCTTGAAAGTTAAGATGATAAATTTCTTCAATGCTTAATTTGTCCGACTGTTAAAACATATGACATCGCAACTAACGTGCCAGAAAAAAATTACAGCCAACAAAAACATAACGGGTTGATTGTACAGCTGAAAATTAGAAGAAAAGGTGAACTGCAAAGAAAAAAACCACAACGGAATCCGTCATGTTTGGCATAACCGCCATATATGACGGATTCCGTTGAAGCAAACACCAGAAAATCATACTCCAATAGTGAAAATTCACGGCTGTGGGCACGATTGAGTTATCACCCTGCTTTGTCCAATACCTCACGTACCTTTTGCAAAAACTCATTGACCAAAACAGGCTTTGCAATAAATTCCATGCCCTCTTTAAGAATGCCCTTGCCTTGCAGGATGTCTGCGGTATAACCGCTTAAAAAAAGCACCCTTATATCGGGCCTGATTTTCTTTATATCCTCATAGGCCTCTCTGCCGTCCTTTCCCGGCATTAGCATGTCAAGCACAAGGAGTCTGATTCTGTCCTTATTCTCTTTGAATTTTATTACGGCATCCACACCGTCCACAGCCTCTATTACTCTATAGCCAAAATTTTCAAGCACGGTGCGGGTAAGATTTCTGACTGCGGGATCGTCCTCAGCCACAAGCACGATTTCTGTGCCCCCTGGTGGCACAAAAGCTGCCGGGACCTCCAGCTTAACGACTTCTTTTTTAGCCAGAGGCAAATAAATCTCGAAGGTCGTACCCTTGCCCGGCTCACTTGAACAATGGATAAAGCCTCTGTGCTGCTTTACTATTCCGAAAACGATCGAAAGCCCAAGCCCGGTGCCTCTTCCTATCTCTTTTGTGGTGAAATACGGTTCAAAGATTCTGGCCCGGGTTTTCTCATCCATACCGCAACCGGTGTCTGTTACCGATATAAGGGCGTATTCTCCCGACTCGCCATATCCGTATGCCTCGATGAATTTTGGATCTATCCCGACCGCTTTCGTCTCAATAGTTAAAATTCCGCCTTTAGGCATGGCATCGTGGCTATTTGCGCAGAGGTTCATCAACACCTGTTCAAGGTGCCCCTGGTCGGCCATTACCAGTAAAGAGGCATCAACTTTTTTTATTCTGAGTTTTATATCCTCACCGAGAATCCGTCCGAGAAATGTTTTGAATCCGTCTATCAGCTCGTTGATATTGACAGTCTTCAGTTCCAAGACCTGTTTTCGGCTGAACAGAAGCAGTCCCTTGGTGAGTTGGGCCGCCTTCTCTCCTGCTGCAAGAATTTCTTTAAGCTGAGGCAAAGCGGGATCGTCTGCCTTCATACCCATCTGTATCAGGCCACCGTAACCAATAATTACGTTAAGCACGTTGTTGAAGTCATGGGCGATTCCGCCGGCAAGGGTGCCTATTGCTTCCATTTTCTGGGCATGACGCAGTTGTTCTTCAATGGTTCTCTTTTCCGTTACATTATTCAATGTCTCGATGACAGCGGTTATCTCACCCGCAGAATTTCTTACAGCAAAGGATTTCGTCTCCATATAAATCGGATTGCCTGCCAAGTCGTAATGAGTATGGAGGGTACTGAAAGGCATCCCAGTCCTCCAGGTATGAGCAGGCGCACACTCCGCGCCATCAAGAAAACACGGTCTGTCCCGATGATGGGCCACCTCATGGCAGGTTCTGCCGACTATATCGCAATGCGGCGAATTCACATATTCGCAGTATGCCCTGTTTGCCGAGATGATCCGATAATCTTTATCGATAACCAGAAAACCTTCATCCACGCTCTCCAGGATATTCTTGATAAACGTCTCCAATTGTCTGCGGACGGTAACGTCTCTAACATTACATTGCATTAATTTAGCCCGGTCTATCAGGTATACTTCAGTATCAATACGCTTACCTTCCCTGGTTTCCACCGGCACATCTTCGTAATGAATAAATCCGGTTTTCTGCAGTTGCTGCATAATCTCTTTAAAATCTAAACGGTCATTCAGCAACCCGATATCCATAAGCAATTTCCCATCAATATCCTCTGCAGTACAGCCCAGCATCTCCACAATCGCCGGATTAACGGTGATTATCCGGCCGGTCGTTTTATCCACTAGCAACAGACCGTCCTTGGCGGTTTCAAAAAGCCGCCGGTAGCGCTCCTCCGAATCCTGCAATAACTCATTCAAATGCTTTCTGTCGGTAATGTTCCGGATATTGCATTGAATCACCTTCTTATTGCCAACCGAATAGACATTACTGACAAACTCGACATCTATCTGCCGCCCGTCTTCCGTCTCGATAGGCAGGTCTTCATAGCGGATAAACTCCTCTTCCTGCAACAGGCTGAAGGCCTCCTTGCTGGCTTTTATGTCTTTAAACGGCCCGATATCCCATAGCGTCCTGCCGATAATTTCATTCTTGGAATATCCCAGCAGCTCGGCCAGATAGGGATTAACACCGGTTATCTGCCCGGTATCCGCATCAAGCAGCAGTATCCCGTCTTTGGCGGTTTCAAAAAGGCGCCGGTAACTTTTTTCAGAAGCCAGCAACTTCTCTTCCGCCTGTTCACGGACGATAATCTCCTTGTTCAAATCATCGCGCGAGGCTGTCATGGTCTTCAGATTGTCCATCATTACATCAAAGGCCCTCGATAACTGTCCCGTCTCATCCTTAGATTTCGTGCCGACCCGGTGATCTAGATTGCCGCCGGCAATTATCTCCGTCCCTCTATGCAGGGCCTGTATCGGTTTTGTGACCGTCCGCACCACGAGCAGGGCGGCCAGAGCAGCCAATAAAAGCGCAATTGAACCAACACCAATCGACAAATTCCGCAATCGGACAATCGAAGCAATGGCTTCTTCCCGATCCTTCTTGACTACCAGAACCATCTTCCAATCATTAGCGGCCTGAATACAGGCGGAAGCACCCCAGATGGGTACATCTCTATGGTCACTCCACTCCCCGTTTATCTCTTCAGAACCATTCAGGCACGCTAACACCGGCTTGGTTGCTTTTACAGGACGGATAGAGTTGGGAGTTGTCTCTCTGGTTGAAGCAAGCAGTTCTTGATTGTGATTGAACAAAAGGATATCCAACCCTCTGATGTCGGCGGGAGGTGTGGTATTGCCCAATCGCAGACTTCTTGCCCCTGACATGACCTCGACAATATTTGTCAGGTCAAAACCGTTAATTAATACGCCAATAGTTTTATTGTTCAGGTCTTTTACAGGCGATGCCACAGGAATAAATAGATGCCTGACGCCGTGAAGTTCATGAACATATGGAGATTGAATATAGGTTTCACTCATGCCTTTCAGAAAATATGGTTGATTCTTATCACGGTCACTGCCGAGAGACTCCTTGTCAGTACTGGCAATTATTCGCCCAGCCAGATCAAGGATGTGGATCTCAAGGATATCTCGATCAATGGGCTTTTTGTTTCTGCTGAGGTGCTCATTTAATGTCTTGCTCGCCATTTTTCTCTCATCCGGATCACTCTTGGCAATGATCTGTGCGACCTGATTTAAAATCAAATCGCCTGAGGCGAAATCAACCGTTCTCTGCTTTTTGCCTTCAAGATATTCCAGCACTGCTGCTTCCTTGCTCTGGGCAATCAGTTTGAGGTCTTCAAAAATCGCCTCCTTTAGAGCATTTTTAGCATGAATATAGTCAAGCACTCCTATGGCTAGCATCGGCAGGGTTACTGCGGCTAAAATGAGGATTATCAATTTAGTCTTTATTTTCATTCAAACTCCTCTCTGCTTATTGAGCAACTATCAAAAAAATTGAGTTGTTTCAGATGTCATTCTTAAATGTTTGTAACTAATCAAGTCGTGGATTTTGGCGTTTTTTTTGCCTGGTCCGCTGTTTCATAACCCCACCCAACCTCCCCTTACCTTAAGGGGAGGAGCCCCCCTCTTATATTAAGAGGGGGTTAGGGGGGCGTTATGTTTATCATTAGAGTAGTTACAAATATTTTTTCTTTTAATTTAAGAAATTATCTGCTACGAGGCTGAATAGCAACTAACGTGCCATGCAGACCTGTGGTTACTGAAACTACAATGACTTGATTGTACTGGAAAATCTCGAAAGAGAAGCACCAGGATGATGAAACAGCCCGTAAAGCAGCCCGCAACATGTTGTGGTTCTATCATATGCTAAGGCCGAACTAATCATTCGATGATTATCCGCTATCCACTCCTTGTCAGCATAATATCCTGTTATTATAGGATGAATCTAACCTTTTGATTAAAATTCGGTTATTGGCAGGCTAATTGCTTTGAATAATATTTGATCCTGGTCTTCTCACTTAAATGTGAGTTCTTATGACAAAGCCGAAGAGGGAAAAGCCTTTCCGGATTGAGAAAACCACCAGGTGAAAAAGGAACTGCAATGCGTACAAAATCCGTTCTATCCATGCTGCTGATAACGTCGGCCGTCGCCCTCATTTTCAGCCTTAATGAATCACAAGCCGGTTTTCCTTTGCCGCCCGGGGTGCCGCCCCCACCCAGAGTGAATCTCAGCATCAATGGCATTCTGCCGCCACCGCCAAGTGTGAATCTAAGCATCACCGGCTACCTGCCGGCGCCGCCGGGGGTACACGTCATGATTGACAGCGGCCGTCCGTACTATATTGAAAGAGATCGCCGGGTTTATATTGAAAAGAGAAAACCGGCCAAGTACTCCAAAAAAGAGAAGCATCATGACGAAAGGCACAATCGCGATCACGGTCACGGACACTAGGACAATGGAACATCTAAATCAAACCCCCCTCAATCCCCCCTTATCAGTATCAGGGGGGAAGACTTTAAGCCTCCCCTGTTAAGGGGAGGTTTGGAGGGGTTTGCTGCGAAAGAATATGAGTTACAAGGTACTAGGATAAAAATGCTCTTTTAGGTATTCAGGCAATATTCTGAATTCTGACTGGTGTAGTTAAAACCTTTCACAATTAGAGAACAAAATGAATAAGTTACGCAACGGCTTGATTGGACTTGGCATGTTGATATGCTCGGTGACTTCGGCGGCAGCCGAGGTCAGTGTCGGTATAGGTATCGGATTACCCAACGTCAGCATCGGGATCAATCTGCCGTTATTCCCGGAACTCGTCGCAGTGCCGGGATACCCGGTTTACTACGCTCCACAGGTAGATGCAAATTACTTTTTTCACGACGGCATGTACTGGGTATACCGGGATGACAACTGGTACGCGAGTTCATGGTACAACGGCCCCTGGGGGCTTGTAGGACCTGATGTCGTACCGCTGTTTATTCTGCGAATACCTGTGCGCTACTACCGGCAACCGCCACTATATTTTCATGGATGGCGGTCGAATTATCCACCCCGCTGGGGTCAACACTGGGGCCATGAATGGGAACACCGCAGAAGCGGCTGGGATAGATGGAATCACCGCCGTGCTCCGAGTCGCGCTCCGTTGCCCGTCTACCAACGGGAATATTCAGGAGATCGATATCCTCATGTAGATCAGCAGCTGAGGCTGCGCGGCCAAAATTACCGTTACCAACCGCGTGACAAGATAGTTCAGCAGCACTTTAAGCAGGTGGAAGAACAACGAGCTCCTGCACCTGCTCTGAAAAATCAAAAACAGCAGGACAAAATACCTTCAACGCCGCGCCGACAGCGCAATCCGATTGACTCATCCTCAAAACCAGCGCTTCGGGGTGACACAAAAGTTCAGCAGTTAACTCCGGACAATAAACCTGTTCAACAGCGCGAACCGGCAGTGCAGGATCAGAAACAACAGCCAAAAAATGCACAGCGTGACCTGAAGCAGCAGGAGAAAGCCGCACAACGCGAGCAGAAGCAACAGGAGAAAGCCGCACTGCGCGAGCAAAAACAACAGACAAAGGCTGTACAACGTCAACAGAAGGAGCCCAGGATAGTTGAACAGCAACAAAGATCACCGGCTAGAGGTGAGTCGCGACAACCAAGGCAGGATAGAGGTCAAGAGCAGAACAGAGATGAGCGAGGCGGTGGACGCAATAATTAACTCGGATTCATTAGGCGCCGGCAGATAATCACCAGGACCGATCTCCGCTGCTCGAAGCATGATCAAAGGAGTATCCGTGCAGACATTGATCGATCTTTTCAAGACGTTCGACACGCTGGGTGATAAAACCGCCTTTATAAACCGCACAGGCGTAAGACGTTACCTGGTTTCCTACCAGGAATTCCACGATCTTGCTTTGAAGATGGCAAACCTCCTGGCCAAAAATGGCGTGGAACCCGGGGACCGAGTGCTCATCTGGGGCCCCAACTCTTCCTGGTGGGCAGTAGCCTACTGGGGCATTATCATCCGTGGTGCTATCGTTGTCCCGGTCGACTTCATGTCAGATCTGACCCGAGCTGATTCCATCCAAAACCTTACTAAAACTAAAGTCGTCCTGCAGAGCCGGTTCAAACCCGAGCGGATGACCACTGTAACTTCGCTGCTGCTTGAAGACCTGCAATATCTGCTCGAAAAGACACAACCGATTGGCAAACTTGCATCTATAGCACCGGAAGATACGGCACAACTCATCTATACCTCCGGTACTACCGGCAATCCCAAAGGGGTCATTCTCAGCCACAAGAACCTGGTTGCCAACATGACCCAGATAAACCGGCAGGTGCCGATTATCACCTCTAAATTCTGCTTTCTCTCCCTGCTGCCGTTATCCCATATGTTCGAGTTGATGGGCGGCTTTTTCACGCCGCTCTATCGTGGCGCTGCTATCGTCTACCTGCACACCCTTAAACCATCCGCAATCATGGAAGCGTTGAACGAGGAGGAGATCTACGTCATTATGTCTGTTCCCCGCCTTATGCAACTGCTGAAAACGACCATCGAGCGGGAAATTACGGCAAAGCACCTCTCCGGAGTGTTCCGGGCACTCTCCCGACTCGCAACCAGGCTTCCCAAAAAGATGCGCCGGCTCCTCTTTTTTCCGGTTCAAAAAAAGTTCGGTAGCAATTTCATCGTTTTCGTCTCAGGTGGCGCTCCCCTGGATACGGAAAATTTCAATTTCTGGAGCAGCATGGGATTCACGGTCCTGGAAGGTTATGGACTCACCGAAACCTCGCCCGTACTCTGCGTCAACACCATGGATCGTCAGAAGGCAGGTTCGGTAGGTCCGCCATTGCCCGGGGTTCAAGTGAAGATCGAAGCAAAGGAGGTTCTGGTGCGCGGCGACAACGTCTTTCC
>Ga0156779_1240_pt3 | contig 11935 bp, 11 predicted proteins | sample RifOxyD3_FD_110729 | JGI IMG/M metagenome (GOLD analysis project Ga0156779, IMG submission 110729) | Deltaproteobacteria bacterium RIFOXYD12_FULL_50_9
GCAGCCAGCCGGCCGATTGAGGCAAGCCTGCTGTTATGCTGAACCTCGGCAAGAATACCCTCCCGTTTCTCATCAGATTCCCGGATCCGATCGGCCAGAAGGTTCGCCGTACGCCAAACCACTAAAAAACCCAACAGCAACCCCCCGAACAAAGTCAGAACAAGCTGCCTTTGGAAAAAAGCCCAGTTTGAACCATAGGCATAACCCTTGCGGATGATGACCAGAATCCACGGTGTTCCCTCTATCCGAACCAGAGCATGCATGGAACGATTACCACCTGTCAGCATCTCGTTAATAGCGATCCCGGTTTTTCCAGGCAATGTATTATCAACATGATAGTTTTCGACCTTGCCGTAAAAAGTTGAAGCGGTCTGCAATATTCCTTCGTTATCGATTATAAAAATATCATCTGTCCGTTCGGTGACAACGGCTTCGATATATTTATCAAGTGTCGAGGTGTCGAGACTGGCGCGCAGAACCCAGAATTTCTCCTCGTCAGGGATCTTCCGACTAACCGCAATGACAAAATGCGGGGCCTTCCGATATCCCATGAACACCTTGCTGATATACATCCGACGGGCCACGGCCATCATCAGCCATTCCGTATTGATATAGTTCTTGCCCTGCAGGTTATAGGGACCGACATAGGTGTGCTGAATGCCTTCCGAATCAATAATACCAAGATCAACCACCCCGGGATAGACATTGCGCAGACGGGTAAGGAGTTGCCCGAGGTACTGACGGTCCGACATATCCTTATAGGTGTGTTCGCTGGCGAGAAACGAGATGATCAACTGCTGTTCGCGCAGAAAAGCCTCAATCGTCTTCTTGGCGCTTTCGGCATTCCAGCGCAGATTCTCCACCTCTTCCTTCTCAAGAAGATCGCGGTACTGATAGTAGCCGATGCCGGTGGTTAGCAGAAGCGGGATAACCGTGATAGTGCTGATCACCAGAAGCAGGGTCAAACGAAAACGCCGGTAGCGCTCACGCACGGTCAGGGTCTCTCCGAGCTCCGCTGGACCGAGCAGCACCATTTTCATGAATTTTTGAAAAATCTCAACCATGCGAGTCTCGTATTCCGTTTATCAACGTCATATTTCTCCTCTCACCTTTCAAAATAAGATCGGCTGATCGTTTATCCATTTTGCATACATGCCGTTGAACTATCTCTGGCCGGCAGCCAAAACCCGACTGACGATCTGCAGAAGATCATCAAGGATGTATGGCTTGGCCAGCATCTCTTTAAATCCGTATTTCCGGAAGTTGGCTAGAATCCCATCCTCGGAATAACCGCTTGACACGATTGCCCGGATATCAGGATCCATTTTTTTCAGTTGCTCAAAGGTCTCCATACCGCCCATGCCGCCGGGAATGGTCAAATCAAGGATAACCAGATCAAAGGGTTGCCCGGATTCCTTTGCAGCTTGGTAGGTGCTTATCGTCGCCTGGCCATCACCGGTGGTAACAATCATGAATCCTTTTTCCTCAAGGAAGTTGGTAGTGATCTCTCTGATCATCTCATCGTCATCCATGAGCAAAACCTTGGCCGCGCCAGGCAGGATTGCTGCTTCATTCTCCTCAACACTGGCGCCAACCGCCAGAAAATTCGGCTCCGCCGGCAGGTAGAAGACAAAAACCGAGCCCTGCCCGGGTGTTGAGTCCACGGTAAACGCCCCACCATGTTTCCTGATTATGGCATAGCTGGTGGCTAACCCGAGTCCGCTGCCGGTCGATTTAGTGGTAAAATACGGATCAAAAATCTTATCGATAATCTCCGGAGTGATACCGGTACCATTATCGACAAACATCACCTCAACATAGGGTCCGATGGCAAGCCCCAAGACCTCCGGTTGTTCGAGCGAAACATTTTCAGCGACAACCACAAGTTCCCCTCCCCCAGGCATGGCCTGTTGGGCGTTGATCACCAGGTTATTGACAACCTGACTTATTTGGTCTGCGTCAATGTTGGTCGGCCATAGAGGGTCGGCAATCCGGAAGGTACATTTAATATTTGAGCCGCGCAGGGCAAAAAGGCAGGTCTCTCTTAGCAACTCCTTGACCGAAACAATATGACGGTGCGGGATTCCCCCTTTTGAAAAAGTCAATAACTGCTGAGTAAGAGACTTGGCTCTGCTAATGGCCTTTTCAGCTCGACTCAGACAATCACTTGCCTTGGAATCCGACTCTGAATACATCCGGGCCAGACCGATATTGCCGATGATGGCAGTCAACAAGTTATTGAAGTCGTGCGCTATCCCACCGGCCAGAATGCCAAGAGACTGAATCTTACGGGCGTTCAACAGCTCGATCTCCTGTTTTTTTTCAGCGGTGATATCTCTGAACACCACGACTACCCCAATGGCCTTTTTGTCAAGGCCGGTTATCGGTGCGCCACTGAGCGAGATAAGATACTCTGTCCCATCCTCACTGATTAAAATTGTACTGCTGGTCCGCTCGATCTTCTTGCCGCTCGCCAGAATCTCGCGCGGCAAATCAATACAGGCTCGGCGATCAGTCTCTTCGGCCACCCAGAAAATTTGGCAGGCCGGCTTCCCATATGCTTCGCTCTGGCTCCAACCGGTAAGTTTTTCGGCCAGCCGGTTCATCATGACGATCCGTCCGACAATATCCGTAGTGATAACCCCTTCGGCAATACTGCTCAAGGTCACAGCCAAACGTTCCTTTTCGGCGGCCAAAGCCGCCTCGGCTTGTTTCTGCGAGGTGATATCCATATATAAAAGGACTAACCCCTTGACCGACTGATCCTTTTGACTGACGATCGGCGTCGCCACTATATTATAGTGCCTCTTATATATTCGCCAATCTGCCACGGAAACCGATGCGGTATTCTTAATTGCATTCTGAAACGGACAACTATTTGATTGTTTCCAGTCCCGGCAAAGCACCTCGAAACACTTTTGTCCGATGGGATTATCCTCTGGCGAGAGAAACATCTGCTTGAAGTTGGCATTAAAGGATTGGATCCGCATCTCGGGGTCCACCACCAGAATCCCACCGCCCACCGCCTCAAAAATTGCCTGAATCTCGCCGACAGCGGTTTCAAGTTTTCGATTGGTATATTGCTGGTGTTCAAGGATCTGCTTAAAAGCATCGGCTACGATTCCGATCGGATCAATCGCAATCAGGGTCTTATCATCCAGCTCTTCAGGACGCAAAGGAATCGTGCCGATAACTAAAAGGAGCTGGTCCACTTTTTTCCTGATATATTCGGTTGCCTCCTGGTGTTGCCGAACCAACTTCCGCCGGTCAATCAGCAGTTCATTCACCAAGCAGGCAAGCGGAGCGAATTCGCCGGCAGTGACAGGTGTTGGAAGTTGTTCACTGTTACTGGCGACTGCCTGGCGGACAAGCGCGATAAACTCTTCGCCGGTCATGGCAGACCCCCTTTATCGGAACCTGTAGTTCGCCATATCTCAATTGTGTAATATCCTGTCGCATGCACGACTGCAACGGTGTAACCCATAGCACGGGCAGTGCCGGGAATAGTAACTGTTGCCTCCCGATTGTCCGTCATAATATGCAATTTTGCCGCACCACCCAACAAGGCTGAACGATGGGTGTTCATGTTCTCCAGGGCGACCAGCAGGGTGGCAGGACAGACCTGCCCCCGAACATCAAGGGTAATTGTTTGCAAAACCGGCAATTCCTGAATGGATTTTTCCATCTGTTACCCCTTGCCGACCTTATTGTTAAGAATTCTAAGCAAAATAATCCCGCCCAACCAGGTACCAGGAACCAGGCCAACTAAAAACAGCAATGATTGCATGGCAAAGATGGGAATCCCACCCAACAGGTGCCAGATGTTGCAGCTAGGGGTCATCCGGGCGGCAAGGCCTAAAATCACTCCGCCGGCAAAGGCTGTGACAACCTGTTTAATCGGCACTTTGTAGTAAACGGTAAACTCCTTGAGCTGCAAAGCCGAAAAATAGCTGCCCAGAATAATTCCGACTATGACCGGAAACTGAATGAACCAGATAGAATCAATTTCAGGACCGGGCCCGCCCTTGAGCGTTACTCCGGTAAAAGGGTGAACAACATCAAGCGACATAACCTTGAAATACTGCACACTGCTCACATGACTCGGGGAAAATACATTTTCAAGCATGGCGGCCAGTTTGACATAGGTGGTTGTAATCCCAAGAGGCACGCCTACCGCCAGATAAGAGAAAAGCCCGAGCAGGGCCAGAATAATAGCAGTTTTCCAAGGTTGGATATATCCCTTAACCTCGGCAGGTCTTTCCCATTTATCCTGCCGGTGCCAGTTCCAGAGAACCACCATGGAAGGTAGACAAAACAGGATAACAAGCCCTAAAGGGTCTATGCCTAAAAGCTGTGGTATGGTGATGGAGCCTTTGAAAAAAGTGCTCGCCTTGACAAATGGCCCCCACCAGGGATGGATCTCGGCATAGAGTCCGCATCCGCAGATCAGACCGATAAACGCGACCAGGCTGATGATACTGCCGGCCCCCATCTTGTAAAGAGTGCCGACAACACAACCACCAGCCAGCACCATGCCGACACCGAAAACAAAACCGCCGATGAGATTGGCTGGAGAGGGAGCACTGAGAATAGGAAAAGGATATAAAGGCAGCAGGCCGGACTGCCTGGCAATTTCAAATATCACTGCCGTAAATACAATCTGTAAAAAAAGGATCCGCAACATGAACATATTGCGAAACATGATAGCGTTTCTAAACATCCCGGCCAGGCAGTAATCGGAACGGTACATGACAAATCCAGCTATCAGGCCGACTAGCAATCCAAAAATAACCATGAGCAATGTTGAACTGGTTAGCATCGGTAGATCCAATCCTTTGAGAGAACTAAAGTTGCTCGCAAGACGCATTGCCGCAGGTATATGCCCAATTCTTGATTGTATCGAACTCAAAAATAGCTGGTATTGGTATAACTGTCAAAAGATATTAAAGGGATACCTGCTGTTAACAACGATTGGCCACTCCAATTGGTCCTATAAAATCAAATTTGCTGACATCAACCATCAATAAGTCAGGTGCAGTTACTCGCCCTGCGGCATAATCACCTCTAAAAACGCCTGAAAATTAATGAAAAACTCAGCACAGAGGGCCTGGGCTACTGGTCGGAATCGTGCAACATCCTCCAGCATGGCCGGGTTGTTAAATCCCAGGAGGATAGCATTGCCGCGATCTGCATCAAGAATGAGAGAGCGGCAGGCCCCGGCAAACACCCGGTTAAGTCGGTCGCGGCACAGAGGAAAATTACCCGAAGACCCGGTCCAGAGATTAAAAGCAACAATACCATCCTTGCTCAGACAACTTCGGGCGGCGGCCATGAATTTCAAATCCGCCACCGCATCCATCCGGCTTGCTTCGTCGTATACATCAACCAGGAGCAGGTCATACCTGCCATCTGCACCACCCTGACGATCCAGAATGTACTGCCTGCCATCGCCGCAGATAATATTGAGGTTGGGATGATCGACTGCCAGGCCAAAAAATTGTTGAGCGATCCGGATTACCCCCTGCCTGATCTCGACGACGCTGATCCGGCAATCAGGACAGGCACGCAACAGAAATCTGACAATCGAACCGCCGCCTAAACCGATGAGCAAAAGCTGCTCGGGGCGGCGGCAAAACATCAGAACACTCATCATGGCCCGGGAGTAGTGGAGGGCTAGATCCTCGGGAAAATCATGAAAAAGACTACTCTGCACCGCCGTCTTCCCGAAGTAGAGAGAGCGCGTCAACACGGTATCAGCCACCACTAAATCACCAAACTCATCCATGCCCCGGAAAACAACCTGCCCTGGGTAATCCGCCATCGCCCTTCCTTTTTCTTCATCCCGGCCCCATCCGGACAAACTGGAAAATGACCTTGATGCTATATTTTTCTGCAACCCCTGTTAGTCCCCCCTGAGGGATAAAAACGTTCAAAAAAAATATTTCTCTAAAGGCCAAAAAAAAATATTTCGAATTTCCAAAAGTGTTGTATAGAATTATTCTACACTTTTTTGTGTTACGAAGCGAATGTCTAAAATGCTTTCCATGGAGGAAACACCATGCACCTGCTCGTTCCAACGTTCCTGATCATTGCCATCGCCGTTGAATGCCGCATCCCGTCGGCCTGGCTCTTTCTTCTATGCCTGCTGACCGGCATGCTCTTTGTGACTATCCACCGCTCTATGATTGGCAAGAGCGAGGATGCGCCGATCGGCATCTCGGTCCTGGTGGTTGTTCTGGCAGCAGCCGTCGGCATCATGATTCCAAAGATGTTTATCATGCTCATGCAGCTTTCCGGACTATTCGCAGCCGGCACTATCCTGCGCATCGGCATCAGCGAAGCACTGGGACACAGTCCGAAAGCCGCCCATCACTGATTTTTGGCGCGTAATAATCAGGTTGTTCAGGCTGTAGACTGCTGGCTTTTGTTGACCATATGAGAGCACCCCATTGGAATCTCTTTAAGTTTTGCAGGTCACGCATAATCTTCCGCTACAGCCTAGCACCTGGAGTCTAAGTCCTATCTGAACAGTTACATTTGCTGAAAGTACTCCTCACACTTTAACATCCTGGTTCTGCATGGGACAATTTTTCATGTCATTTCTGCGTATTGTCCGGATTTGCCTTCTCCTCTTCGGAATGGTTCTTGCCCCGATAACGGATCTTCCGGCGTCGGACTGTGTATCCAACACCTCCCCTAACGCCATCCAGCAAGCCATTAATAATGCCACCACCACTGGCGCTGTTATCTGTATTGAGCCCGGTATATATAAAGAAAATATCACGATGAGGGCGAATGTTTCTCTACAGGGAAACGAGCTGGGCCGAACCATTCTGGAAAACGCCAATACTTTAAGCACATCAGCGGTGATCACGCTTGCCAACAATTCCGACCTGAACAATCTGATCATCCATAACCAGAATACCGGCATCGGCATCAAGGCGGCGGCAGGGATTACTGATGTAAACATTAAAAACGTCGTTATTACCGACTCCCTGACCGGACTGGAATGCATCGACTCCAAGATCACTATCACCAATTCGGTATTTTACAAAAACACTACCGCCATCAACTGCCAGGGCAACGCTGCTGTCATGATCATCACGAATTCGATCATCTCGGACAATACTACCGATGTTACTCCAGCCACTATCAACACTATAAACGGAACATCGAGCCACAACCTGCTGTTCAGCAACGCGACCAGCAATTTTTTTCCGTCTATCTTCACGACCTTCGCCATTTACCAGGACGATAGTCATGATCCCCTTTTTGTTGCCCCGGACAATAATGATTTTCATCTCAAGGCGACTTCACCGGCTAGAAATGCCGGCAGCATAGACGGCTCCTTAGCCGATATCGGTGCTTACGGCGGCCCGGATGCAGATCCCATACCATTTCAGGTATCGGGTCTCAAAATAACAGCAGGCTCCAATACAAATGATCTAAACCTGAAATGGGACGCAAACAACGCTTACAACATCACCCACTACTCCATCTACTTTGATACCGATGCCTCCGGACTTTTAGATGGCTCGGCGCAAGAAGGCCCCTCTCCTCTGGACGTGGCAGTGCCGACAGTTACCGCGAGTCTAACCAATATCAGCTTCCCCCCTCTGGCAGCACCCGTGAATGTATCAACGCTGCCGGGCAACACGGCCATCGTCGTTACCTGGTCGGCAGTGACTAACGCTACCGGCTATCGAATTCACTACGGGACCTCGTCCGGGAACTACCCACCGCCCTTGGATGTCGGCAATACAACGCTATATAAAATCACCGGTCTTACCAACAACGAACTGATCTATATCGCGGTCGAAGCCTATAACAATCCGACCTTCTATGCAGGAATCGTAGCTGTTGATGACCAAGGCAACAAAAGTAAACCATTAGGATATATACACTCATTTCCAACCAGCAGTACTTACTATAGTTTACTATCCTCCGAGGTCACCGATTATGCCGAAGCGGGCGTGATGTTCCCGGACCTCCCGAACGAATACAACTGTTTTATCGCCACCGCTGCCTTTGGATCAAACCTTGCCCCGCAGGTGACCTTGCTCCGCCAGTTCAGGAATCACTATCTACTGCCTAACACCATTGGCAGATGGGTAGTGGCTCTCTATTACCGGTTAAGCCCGGACGCCGCTGCCGTTATCAGTAAGCATGAATGGCTTAAATCAGCGGCCAGGACAACCCTTTATCCGGCAATTGGTCTTGCCGCGCTCTGCCTCAAGACCGGCCCTATCTTCAAGATTATCAGCACGATCCTGGTGTTGGCAGCAGCAGCCGTTTTTCTTTTCCGGAGATTGAGGTGATGCGGATGAGCTTCGTGACGCTGCTCCTTCTGGGCCTGACCGCTCTGCTGCCTTCCACAGCGCTTTCGGCTGCCGAATCCGGCTGGGCTTTCGCTCTCAAGGGCCAATACGCCAAATCAAATATCGAAAACTGGAATGCCGTTTATCCTGATTACATCAAAGCCGGCGGGGTGGAGATCAGCAAAAAACTGGGACTGGGCTTTGACTTCGATGCCGGAGTATCCTGTTCAAGTACCAAGGCCAAGGCCCTCACCGGCAGCGGCCGGACCAGCAGCGAAACAGTAAAGACCCAATTCGTTCCGGTGGAGCTTGCCTTAGTCTATCGTCTGAACATCTTCCCGAATCAGATTATTGTGCCCTATGCCGGCATTGGTCTGACCCACACCTTTTATCAGCAAGAACTGAATGACGATAAAAGGTCCGGCGACCAGAGCGGATATCATCTGCGCGCTGGAACACTTCTGCTGCTTGATCCCCTCGAACCCTCGGCCAGCAGAGCAATGACCAGAGATTGGCATATCCAGCACACTTACCTCTTCATCGAATATTACCAATCAACGGTAGACGATTTCGGCTCGAAAGAAATCGATCTGGGCACAACCGGATATGTCGGCGGTTTCCGTTTCCTGTTCTGAACCGGAGCTGCTTACCGCCCTTATATAAAAAAGATACCCAATAACCGGCTCAGGGATTAATCATTATACCCCGCAGAAGTAGAAATCACCGATTATCATTAAGGAGTAAAACCATAAACAAAAGAGACTTTCCCCCAAACCTCTTAATTTGCGACACCGGGATCATGCGCTTTCCGGAAACCTTGAGGGGTTCGAGATTATCACATTGAACCAGATTGAAAATGACGCTCGAGGAACCGATCTCAGCCAGCATGGACTGGAACTGCGGTAAGGCGGACGCCTAGCGCCTTGCACACACGGTTGATAGTGTCGAACCTGGGACTGGCGTCCGGCCTGAGCGCTTTATACAAGGCCTCTCTGGTAATCCCGGCCCCCTTGGCGATCTCTGCCATGCCACGCGCTCTGGCTGCAATACCAAGAGCGTGCGCCAACTCGGAGGCATCGCCATCCTCGATCACCATGGTAATGTAGGCGGCAATATCTTCTTCGTTTTTTAACTGTTTTGCCATGTCAAATTCAGGCAGTTCAGAAATACGACTCTTTTTTGTCATGGTTCAGTCCTCCAGATTGGATACGCGTTCCATTGCCTTGGCAATATCGAATTTTTGCGTCGATTTGTCGCCACCGCCAAGCATCATAATCATTACCGGGCCACGCCACACATAGTACATACGCCAGCCCGGGCCAAAATGCTCGCGCATCTCAAACACGCCGTCACCCACTGTTTTGATATCTCCAAGGTTTCCGCGCTGCGCCTTGTCGATTCTGCGGGACAGTCGAATGCGGGTCACATTGTCCTTGAGACTGTCAAGCCATTCATCGAATTGCAGGATGGTTTTGACCGTAATCATGGCATGATTGTAATCGAAAGATTACAATCAATCAAGAAGAATCAACAGAAGAATCAACAGAAGAATCAACAGAACAGTTTTTTCGAGGCTGGCTGTTTTCTTATGGCCCGGATTTCTGACTCTATGCGGCACAATTCGCGGTTCCATACCGCGCGACTGGTCACAAAAAGCCCGTTCGCACCGCCTTTTCTCAGCTTGGACCGAAGGAGGACCGAAGACGCAAAAAGGGTTTCAGCCAAATTGACTGAAACCCTTGCTATTGTTGGTGCGCCCGGTACGGCTCGAACGTACGACCTACGGATTAGAAGTTTGTTAAATGGCACTTTTTTAACACCCCGCCTTGTTCTACCATTTTCTATAATTCCTTGACATTCAACATGTTATCCCTTATTCTTGTTCTATGCTGTTTTACTTAATTCTCTCTATAACTGACCCTATATCGACCCTGCCTGACCCTATGAAAACTTACTTTTTTTTAGTCTGTAGGCCATGTTACAAGCAGCAAAAATACCATGACTGACCCTATAAGGACAATCTAATGGATAAGATCAAGTTAACAAAAACCGAAGTGGAAAAGCTCCCTTATGCCGACAAAGGCAAGCAGGTTGATTACTATGACTCTGACCTTGACGGTTTTGGTGTCCGGGTGTCCGCCACCGGCAAGAAGTATTTTGTCCGGTCACATATTGGAAACAGGCGTGTACGGGTAATGCTGAAAAGCTTCAAGCTGATATCCGCCGAAGAAGCAAGGAAGGAAGCTATTGCCAAGCTGGGAGTCATGTCCGAAGGGCTTGACCCGAATCAGGTTAAGCGCGAAAAGATCCGGCTGGCTGAAGAAAAGCGTCGCTCAGAAAAACAACAGGGTATCACCCTTCAGGTTGCGCTTGATGAATACCTGCAAAAAGGTAAGCTCAAACCACGAACCATAACGACATACCATGACCTTTTCCGGCTTTACCTGGCGGACTGGCTTCAAAGGCCTGCAACCGTGATCACCCGCGACATGGTAAAGGATAGACACCGCGACATTGCCACCGGCAAGCGGCAACGGCAAGCACTGACAAAAGAAATTGACACAGTGAAGGGGAGCAAGAACAAGCCAAAAATGAAAGCGGTTGCACCGACTAACCCGAAACGCAAAGAGGCAGCGGCTGACAACTGCATGAGAACCTTACGCGCCGTTCTCAATTATGCTTTCGAGGATGAAGAGGGCGGCACCCTATATGCCAACCCTGTGACCATCCTTTCGAGCAAGAAAAAGAAAGCATGGTTTAAAGTAGAGCGGCGGCGGACTCTGATCAAAAACAGTGACCTTCCGGCATGGTACAAGGCCGTTGTCGGGTTGGATAATGCCATAATGAGGGATTACTTACTTTTCTTGCTCTTTACCGGACTACGGCGCCAAGAGGCGGCAACTCTTACATGGAAACAGGTAGACTTTCAAGAAGGTTGTTTCACCATCACGGACACCAAAAACAAGGAACCTCACACCTTGCCATTTAGTGACTTCCTGCAATCACTCCTGGCCGACCGCAAAGAAGGATTGAAAACAGAATTGACCGAAGCGAAAGCAGCGCTTATCAATGCTGACAAAGTACCCTTGAAGCAACGGCAAAAACTTATTAACCGGGTTGCACTGGCAGAATCACGACTTGCTTCAGAATACGTCTTTCCAGGTGAAGGCAATACCGGCTTTATTGTGGAACCGAAGCGCGCCATTGAAGCAGTAGCAGCGGCCACCGGAATCATCTTCACCTGTCACGACCTGCGGCGAACCTTTGCCACCATTGCCGAAAGCCTGGACTTGTCCGGCTACACCGTGAAGGCTCTTTTGAATCACAAGCAGCAAATAGGCGATGTTACAGGCGGATATATCATCATGAATGTTGACCGATTAAGGGAACCCATGCAGAAGATCACGAACGCCATTCAGGAGCGAATCAAGAAGCAACACGGCCAAATAATAACGATGCAGTCTATGGCAGCGAAATAATATCAAGAAGGACACACTATGCTGGCGATAAACCTTTCCGACACCCTGAAAGCAAAACTCAAGGCAACATCCATACACCACGGCAAGCCCGTGGGCGATATGGCGGCGGAGGCGCTGGAATACTGGCTTGAAGTGGAA
>Ga0156779_1244_pt10 | contig 11788 bp, 5 predicted proteins | sample RifOxyD3_FD_110729 | JGI IMG/M metagenome (GOLD analysis project Ga0156779, IMG submission 110729) | Deltaproteobacteria bacterium RIFOXYD12_FULL_50_9
CGCAGCTATTTTCTTTTTCCGCCGGCCGGCAAAGGAAAAAATCCAACCAACCTGACTCTTTCGACAAAACCTATTTTGTTTGCGATCCGAATCTGGTACACTGATTTGTTGCGGGCAGGCCGCATCTAAAGGCCGTTATTACCCGCGTTACCCGATGATAAGGAGCGGGTTTCTAATGAGCTGTAAACTTCAACGCCTTGCTGTCTTGCTTTTCGCCTTGTTTCTATCGCTAACCCTAAGCCCCATCCGAGAGTCCATGGCCATCGAACTATCCCCTCACCTGCATAAAAAAGTCTTTGAGAACGGTCTCACCCTGTTGGTTAAGGAAACGCCCGGGGTCAACGTGGCAACGGTCCAGATCTGGGTCAAAACCGGCAGTGTCTACGAAGAAGCGAATGAAGCCGGCATCACCCATTTGATCGAGCATATGATCTTCAAAGGCACGCCTACCCGCGGACCAGGCGGGGTTGCCAGGGATATCGAGGAACTGGGCGGCAAGATAAATGCCTATACCTCCTATGAATATACGGTTTACCATGCCACCCTCTCTGCCCGCCACTGGGCAGCGGCCATGGAGGTTCTGACCGATGCGATCTTCCATTCCAGCTTTGATCCCGAGGAGCTGGCCCGCGAAAAAAAGGTGGTGCTCGAAGAGATCCGCATGCGCAACGACCGGCCGACGATCAAACTCTTTCAGGCCCTTATGACCGAAGCCTACACCACCCACCCCTACCGGCTGCCGATTATCGGTACCATGGAAAGCGTCTCATCCTTCAGCCGCGCTGATATTCTGCGCTATATGGACAGACACTACCATCCGGAGGATTTTGCGGTGGTGGTGGTAGGCAATGTCAAGGTCGCCGAGGTGGTAGACAAGGTGAAAAGCCTCATGGCGGACCGGCCGGCCGGTAAACAGGACCAACCCGTGCTGCCGGTTGAGCCGCCGCAACGCCAAGCCCACCTCTTTCTCCTTGAGGAGGAGATCAACCAGACCCATCTGGCTCTTGCCTTTCCGATCTCCAGATTCGACAATCCAGACACGCCGGTGCTCGACGTGCTGACCCAGATCCTTGGCCAGGGAGAGACATCCCGGCTTTACGACCAGCTCAGAAATAACAAAGGGTTGGTCTACCGCATCGATGCCTCGGCCTTCACGCCCAGAGATGCGGGTTTGCTCGAAATTACCGCCACTCTTGACACCGACAAGGTGCTCCCGGCCATCTCCGCCGCTCTGGAGGAGATCTTCAAACTCAAATACCAGTCAGTCAGCGACGAAGAGCTTGAGCGTGCCAAACGCTATCTGGAAAGCGATTTCATCTTTAATCTGGAACGGGTCGAAGGCCAGGCCAAGGTCTTGGGATCCTTTGAATTTCTAGCCGGCGATCCTCGCGAGAACGATTATCTCGAAAAGGTGCAGCTCGTCAGCCGGGCCGACATCAAGCGGGTCGCCAACAAGTATTTCACCGCCACCAGCCTGACTGCCGGAGTTCTATCCCCGCGCGGCAAGAGACCTGCCTTAAGCAAAGCAGGCTTACAAGAGATGCTCGCTAAAGCTGAAAAGGGAGCAATCGAAAGCCTGCCCCCTTCGCTGATCCCCGAAGCCTATCTCACGAATGTTCACACCTTTAAGCTGCCCAATGGCATCCGCCTTCTGGTCCGCGAGGATCGCGATATCCCGACCGTAGCTATCAGGGTAGTCTTTCCCGGCGGTCAGATGGCTGAAACAACCGACACCAACGGCGCCTCGGCTTTTATCAGCGAGATTCTGCCCAAGGGTACCAAGAAGCTGTCCGCCCAGGAGGTGGCGGTCAAGGTGGCTGATATGGCCGGCAACCTCTCCGGCTTTAATGGTAAAAACACCTTTGGCGTCAAGGCTGAATTCCTCTCCCGTTTCTTTCCGGCCGGATTTGAACTGGTCCGCGATATTGTGATTACTCCGGCCTTTAATGCTGAGGAGGCCGAAAAAATCCGACCTGAACTGCTCGCCCAGATCAAGCAGCAGGAGGACTCACTGCCGTCACTCGCCTTCCGCGAATTCAACCGCCTGCTTTTTAAAAGCCACCCCTATGCCCTGAACACCCTGGGCTCTGAAGCAATGATTGCCCAGTTCACCACTGAACAGCTTAAAACCATTTATGAAAAACAAGCCAGACCGGATCGTATGATTATCACCGTAGCCGGTGATGTCAATGCCGAACAAGTCCGGGACGCCGCAGAAAAACTCTTCGCCGGCTGGGCCGGCACCCCCATCGATTCTCAGCTCACGGAGTCGTCATTCCCTCCCCCTAAACCACCAAAAAAGCCTGAACTATTCACGCTGAGTCGGGATAAAGAACAGGTACACATCATTATCGGTTTTATCGGCGCCTCACTCACCAGCGACGATCGCTGGGCTCTTGAGGTGCTGGATACTGTTTTAAGCGGCCAGAGCGGCCGATTGTTTATGGAACTGCGTGATAAAAAAAGCCTCGCCTACAGCCTCTCGTCCTTTTCCATGCTCGGACTTGGCACCGGATCCTTCGGCATCTATATCGGCACCAGCCCGGAGAAAAAAGAGAACGCTATAAAGGCGGTCTGGCAGGAACTCTCCCGAATTCAGGAGGAGTTGATCTCCGGCGAGGAACTGCAAAAGGCGAAAAACTCACTGATCAGCGAGTATGAAATGGGGCTCCAGACTCGCAGCAGTCAGGCGCTTGAACTGGCCCTGGCCGAAATCTATGGACTGGGGCAGGATTTCGGCAACCGCTACCTTCGCGAAATAAGTGCCGTGACCCCGGAAAAAGTACTCGAGGTGGCGCGGAAATATATACTCATGCACCAGTATGTCATGGTTGCGGTGGGCGGAGCGGTAGCCAATGCTGCCGATGCCGCCGGCAACCGCTCCCCAGGAGAATAAGATGCTGCACGACCAGATTGCCCCATCCATCCTGTCTGCCGATTTTTCCAGACTTGGCGACGAAATCAAGGCCGTGGCCGTGGCCGGCGCCGATGTTATCCACATCGATGTCATGGACGGCCACTTTGTCCCCAACATCACAATCGGGCCGCTTGTGGTCCGGGCCGTCCGCAAGATTACCGATCTGCCACTCGATGTCCATCTGATGATAACCAATCCGGACGAGCATCTCGATGCCTTTGCCGCGGCCGGCGCCGACTGGATCACCGTCCATGTCGAAACCTGCCCCCACCTGCACCGGACCATTCACCGGATCAAGGAACTTGGCAAAAAGGCCGGCGCCGTCCTCAATCCGGCCACGCCTCTGGCCAGTCTCGACTGCATTCTGCCTGATCTCGACCTTGTCATGCTGATGAGCGTCAACCCGGGCTTTGGCGGTCAATCGTTTATTACCTCAAGTGTTGCCAAGGTCAGACAGCTCAGGGAGAGTATTGTCAGCCGCGGGCTGGCCACCGCAATCGAAATGGATGGCGGCATCAGCCCCGAGACCCTGGCCGCTGTAGCCGAGGCCGGCGCCAACATCTTTGTGGCCGGCTCAGCCGTATTCGGAACCAAAGACTATGCCAAGGCGATCAGTGCAATGCGCACAATCCTCACCAAAGTCCGCGGCAACTGATGATTTAAGGTATCAAGTGGTGGTCTGAACGATCTGCCGGAAGCGCGGCAGGATGGCGAGAAAGCTATCGAAAATCGCCGGATCGAAATGAGTTCCCCGGCCCTCCTGCATAATCGCCAGGGCCTTCTCCTCAGGCATGGCCTTGCGGTATACCCTGTCACTCATTAAGGCGTCGTAGACATCGGCGATTGCCACGATCCGGGCTGCCATCGGGATCTGCTCAGCCCGCAAACCTTCGGGATAGCCGCTGCCATCCCACTTTTCATGATGGGAAAGGGCAATGTCTTTGGCAAGATGCAGTAACGGAATCTCCGAGCCGGCCAGGATAGAGGCGCCGATGGTCGTATGCTTTTTGACAACAGCGAACTCGTCAACGGTCAACTTGCCCGGTTTCAAGAGAATCGCGTCAGGCACGCCGATCTTGCCGACATCGTGCATCGGCGCCGTGATCCTCAAAGAATCCACTTCCATGGGCAGCCAGCCCAGAGCCTCGGCAAGTTCGGCCGAATAGAGACCGATACGCCGGATGTGAGCCCCCGTATCATCATCCCGGTACTCCGAAGCCCATACCAGCCGAAGAAAGATCTCTTCCTCCCGCGCCCTGATCGCCGCAGTCCGTTCCAATACCATCTGTTCAAGTTCACGTTCATGTTTCTGGCTGTCGAGCGTAGTAATCCGCCGGTCAAGGGCGTTGGCAACGTTGATGAGCAATACATTTTTATCAACCGGTTTGATCAGATAACCAAAGGCGCCGAGCTGCAAAGCATCAAGAGCGGTTTCCTGGTTATCCATGGCGGTAACCATGATGACTGCCGTGTCCGGAGCAATCTTTTTGACCTCTTGGATCAACTCCAGACCGGATTTACCAGGCATCATAATATCGGAAATAACCAGTTCGAATGCTTGCATGGCTAGCAGAGAGAGAGCCGTATCGGTATTGTTCGCTGTCTTGCACAGGTAGCCTGCCGAACAAAGCCAATGGGATAAGATGATACAGAGATCCGGTTCATCGTCAACGATGAGGATCCTGATAGTACCGGCAGGTGGTTTCCGGATTCTGTTCCGGTCTGGAGCAGTTAAATTAAGCATTCATCAAGCCTCAAAAATAGTTATAGCTGTCCGGTAAGGTCAATAGCATAACCGATTAATACTAAAACTTGCCAATCTGCTTGGGTGGAGCAAGGGATTACAGGCCAGTGTCTCTCGGAACAATAGCGCCCTCTCTATAGTTAGATTAGCATCTTATGATATTAAACGCTTATTATCCGCCTTTCTCAACAAAAATAAATAATGACAAAAAACAGGTATTAATTGGTTCTTGGACAGTAAAAGATGAGCATTATCTTAGCGATTTCTGAAAGATCTAGTAAAAATTGAGATGATTTTCTTCTTGTCTAAAAAAAGAAACGACCGTTATAATTTGTGGCTTCGGGTGATCAACGCATTCTCCGGGCCTTCAACCGAGCTGATAACGATTTTTCTGGTCGATCAAGCTGAAGTAAAGGATAGGTTTCTCATTTTCTAGCAAAGATAATCCTTTGGAATACGAGCAAAATCTTGCTAAACCGGAAATTTATGTTGACGACAATACACTGAACTGGCAATATTTATTACCGGATGCACAGATAACGGTCAATAAATATTGCCATGAGAATCTTAATGAAAGAGACTATTAAATCCATCATCTTGGACTTCCAGGAAACTCGGCTGAAGACCGGAGTGCCCCGGCGCTTGCTGATCGAGACGATACAGGGCAAAGCCACCGTCTGCATCGGAGTGCGGCGGAGCGGCAAGTCGACCTACCTGTTCCAGATTATCCAGAGACTGCTGGACAGCGGAATCCCGCAGCAGAACATCCTCTACCTGAACTTTTTCGACGACCGCCTCCACAATCTCCGCCAGGACAACCTCGGCCTGATCGTTGAAGCCTATTACTCCATCTATCCGGAGAAGAAAAACGCCGAGACGGTCTACTGCTTCTTCGATGAGATCCAGGATGCCACAGGCTGGGAACCCTTCGTCGACCGCCTGATGCGCACGGAAAAATGCGAGGTCTATCTGACTGGTTCCTCGGCCAGAATGCTTTCGAAGGAAATCTCCACACAGATGCGCGGGCGGGCTTTGGCCTGGGAGATTTTCCCCTTTTCGTTTCGTGAATTCCTGGACTACAAAGGAGTCGACAGCGAGGGCGCACTGTCGACGAAGAAACGACTCCTCGTCCAGAAGGCCTTCGAGGAATACTGGGAGAGAGGCGGCTTCCCGGAAGTTGCCGGCCTGGACCGTCGTTTGCGGATTAAAATTCATCAAGAATACCTACACTCTATCGTGTTTCGTGACCTTATCGAACGCCACGACGTTTCGCATCCGAGGGCGGTTACTGATCTGGCGCACCGGATGATTGACAACACGGCTTCGCTCTATTCGGTCAACAGCCTCACCGGGTATCTTAAATCGCTAGGGCATGCAGCACCAAAGTCAGCAGTATCGGATTACCTGGAGTGGTTCGAGGATGCCTATTTTCTGTTCACCATGCGAATATTTGACGCATCGCTGGCGCGCAGCAACACCAACCCCAAAAAAATATATTGCGTCGATCACGCCCTAGTCACCTCGGTGTCGTCGGGGGTTCTTGTTAATTCCGGACATCTCCTTGAGAACCTTGTGTTCACTGCGCTCCGGCGACTCTACCCGTCGATCTACTATTACAAGACAAAGACCGGCCGGGAGGTTGACTTTATCGTCCCGATTGACGGCCAGACGCGGATGCTGATCCAGGTGTGTGAATCCCTGGCCGAACCGCAAACGCGCAAACGGGAGACTGCTGCCTTAAGTGAGGCGATGGTGGAACTCGGCCTGCCGACCGGGACAATCGTGACCAGGGATGAGGACGAGCATATCGATACCGCCACTGGGACCATTGAGGTGTTTCCGGCCTGGCGTTTCCTGCTCGACCCTCCCGGAGTCAACGGAATAGTCTAACCGATGTCAACGGAAACTGTAATAAAAGAAGGTAAGTATGCCTTAATGAAAATGAATAATTGTTTGCTGAATAAGTTTGGTTACTAGCCTTCTCCAGGAAGTAGTGAGGCGTCCTGTATGGGGTGTGACTGTCCAAGCAACCGCAACCTTTTTACCATAGATAGTACGCCGGCACAAAGCTATTGTTATTTGTCAATAAATACCATATAGCTTATTCTATTTTCTGAAACTATCATCAGGCGGCACACACAACGTCAGGAAGCGTATTGGAGGCATTTGCCGAGAATGCATTGGAAATGCAATAAGCCTCATCCCCTCGTGGATTGATTCAAGAGCTAAGAGCAAACGATGAACATTTTCCAAACCCATTCGCGTATTATTCAAGACTACGAAACCTATATCCGCAGTTTCCTCAATATCGCCGATCCCAAAATTCGCGATTTAGTCGAGAGCGAACTCAGTAAGGGTAAACTCTGGCCGGAGCCCCTTCTGCAATTCAATCCATCTTTTGAAATGGCCGGCAGGGTATCTGATTTTACAAAGTCAGGACTCCTGCATCCTGCGCTGGCCGATATCTTCAAAGGATATTCGCTGTACCAACATCAGGTAGAAGCACTTCGACTTGGAACATCCGGCAAGGACTTCATAGTTACATCCGGAACCGGATCTGGCAAATCATTGACCTATATCGGCTCAATCTTCCACCACTTGCTCCACAATCCTCAATCTTCAGGAGTAGTTGGTGTTGTTGTTTATCCAATGAACGCCCTGATCAATTCCCAATACGAAGAGTTTACCCGATATAGCGAAAATTATAAAAAGGCCACAGGGCAACCGTTCCCTATTACGTTCGGCCAATACACCGGGCAGGAAAAAGAAGAAAAGCGTGCTGCCATGCGGGAGCACCCGCCTCAGGTACTGCTTACCAATTATATGATGCTGGAGCTGCTTTTAACCAGGATTCGGGAGCGCCCACTACGAGACGCCATTTACGATAATCTCCGTTTTCTGGTCTTTGATGAACTCCATACCTATCGGGGCCGCCAGGGAGCGGATGTTGCCTTACTGATCAGGCGCATTAAGACCAGATGTTCTCATGAAGTTAACTGCATCGGCACATCAGCAACCATGGTCTCAGGTGGCACTACCTCTCAACAACGAGTACAGGTGGCCAAGGTCGCCGCAATTCTCTTCGGCCGGCCGTTTTCTCCCGATCAAGTTGTGATTGAGACATTAACTCGTTCGTTGTCCGGCACATCCACTCTTCCTACTCAGACAATGCTTGCAACGGCAATCCAGACTGGTGTTAAGCTCGATGACAATGCTGATCTATTAACCGCTCACCCCGTAGCGATCTGGTTGGAGAACCGAATCGCCCTTGACAAAGATCTGGAAGGTACTCTTGTTCGACGCAAACCTCAGCGCTTCCAAGAGATCGTTGACACCTTGTCTAAAGAATCAGGAATACCACCTGTTCCCTGCAAAGAGTTTCTGGTCGCTCTCCTGCAATGGATCAATGTCGTCAATCAACGGTTACAAGATGCCGGTCAACGCTATACAGTCCTGCCGTATAAGCTCCACCAGTTCATTTCTCAAACCGGTTCAATTTATACTACGCTTGACCAGGACGATAACCGGTTTATCACCTTGGAACCCGGCGTTTACAAACAGGATGAAGAGAAGAAAAAACCTATTTTCGCCAATGTCTTCAGTCGGGCCAGTGGTGAGGCCTTTATCTGTGTTTCTCGATCCGGCAACAGCCTGGAGCCCCGGGAGTTCCGGGAATTTTCTGATGATGAAGAGACCACAGATGGCTATCTAATCGTCGGGGATGACCTTTGGGACCCGGCAGAAGACTTTGAATACCTGCCAGAATCATGGCTGCGGGTAACCAAGAAAGGTGTGGTTCCAGACTCCAAGAAGAAGGCATCATTCCCCAGCAAGCTGCACTTTGATGAGTTTGGTAATTACTCTGAGACCACACCTATGAAGTGGTGGGGGTGGTTCATGAAGGCACCGCTGTTGTTTGACCCGACCGGCGGGGTCTTTTTCGATACCAAAACCAACGAGGGCACCAAACTTACCAGGCTCGGCAGCGAAGGGCGCAGCACCTCGACAACCATTACCGCCTTTTCCATCCTGAACCAACTCGATGAAACAGGCTTCCCAGCCAGAGATCAAAAGCTCTTGAGTTTCACCGACAACCGTCAGGACGCCGCACTGCAAGCCGGGCATTTCAATGATTTCGTGCAAGTCGTCCGTCTCCGGGCAGGCATCCACAAAGCCTTACTGGAGACGCCGGGTAATGAGCTCTCCTTTGCCACCATTGGTGAAAAAGTATTTAAGGCCCTGGCGCTGCCCTTTCTCGATTTTGCCAACCGGAATGAAGATCCCGCCTTCGCCAATGTACGGTGGAATTACGAACAGTGCTTGCAGAATTATCTCTTCTACCGGGTGCTGGCCGATCTCAGGCGCAGCTGGCGAATCATTCTGCCCAACTTGGAGCAATGCGCCCTCCTCAATATCGAATACCAGCAACTTGACGAAATTGCAGGAGACGATGCCGCCTGGCAGGACATGCTTCTGGTAAACGATTTAAGCCACACTGAACGAAAAGAGTTTTTAAGCACGATCTTGGATTTTTATCGGCTTGAATATGCCATTCACAGCGAAAATTATCTGACCCAATCAAAGATCCAGGAAAACGAGAAACAGTTCCGTGAAATGTTACGCCCCCCCTGGACGCTCGACCGTAATGAAAAATTACGAGAGCCGTTTTTCATCCGTTACGACCCGCTGCCCAGATCAGCCAAGCTTTATTCCAAAAGCATGGGGGCCGCCAGCTCCCTGGGTAAGTTTATCAAACTCTTTATCCGGCGACGTGGATTGGAGATTGATCTCAAGGGCGAGCGCTATCGCACCTTTATTCTTAACCTGATGGATAAGCTGGAGCAGGCTGACTATCTGAAATCCCAACCGGCTCGGAGTGATAAAAATGAAGAAATCAGGATTTATCGCCTGAAGATTGAGAAAATCATCTGGCGGCTTGGTGACGGCAAAACAGTAAAGCCCGATGTCATCAAGCGCCGCTCTTATAAAAGACAAGCGCCAAGCCCCAATGAGTTTTTCCGCGATATGTACCGGCGCGACTTCTCAAAAATGAAGCGGCTGCGCGGTGAAGACCATACCGGCCAACTTGGTTCGGAAACCAGAATCGAACGGGAAGATGCCTTTCGTGAAGGTACAATCAGCGCCCTGTTCTGTTCCCCGACCATGGAACTCGGGATCGACATCGGCGGTTTAAGCGTTGTCCATCTCCGCAACGCACCACCCAATCCGGCAAACTATGCCCAGCGCTCAGGACGCGCCGGGCGAAGTGGCCAAGGAGCCCTTATCTTCACCTATTGTTCAAGCTACTCACCGCATGACCGGCACTATTTTCAGCAGCAAAGTGAATTAGTAGCCGGGGCCGTGCAGCCGCCAAGAATTGATCTCTGTAATCAGGAATTATTGCTTACTCATCTTAATGCCTTGGCCATCTCAGAAATAGGGTTACCAGGGTTGGAAGAACAGGGAGGGGTTCGCCCATCCATCATGCGTTTTGTCATGGATGATGGCAATGAAATGCTGCTTGCTCCAGAGGTGCGAGCAGGCTTGGTTATCCTGCCGAGCACTTTTGAGGAAGTCAAATCGCTGTTCAAACGAGTTATCAAGGATTTTGCCCCTGGGCTTGAAAATCATGCCACCGGGTGGTTTACGGATCAATGGGTAGAACAGAGTCTTTCCCATCTCGCAGATAACCTTGACCAATCTCTGCATCGTTGGCGCAGTCTGTACCGTTCGGCCCGGAGCATTCTATCACGGGCGACCTTGATAATCGACCGGGGCCACCTGCCCAATGACGAGCTTCGCAAACAGCAAAACATCCAGAAACAAGCCAACCGCCAACTCAACCTGCTCTGCAATGACCTTGACGGCAGATCGACCGAGCTGTCCGAGTTCTACCCCTATCGCTATCTGGCCTCGGAAGGGTTTCTGCCCGGATATAACTTTCCCCGCCTGCCACTTCGGGTCTTTCTGCCGACCAGCGATACCTCCGGTGAATTTATCTCCCGGCCGCGTTCCATTGCCCTGCGTGAGTTCGGTCCCCTGAACATTATCTATCACAACGGCCGCAAATATCGGGTAACGCAACTGGTTTCTCAGGACGTCGAATCGACCCTGAGCGCAGCCCGGATCAGCAAAAAAGCCGGGTATTTCTTGACGCCCGACCAGAAGGACTTGGAAATCTGTCCCTTTACCGGCCTGAACCTTGGGGACAATGCCAACAAGGAACACCTCCATCACCTGCTGGAGATGACGGAGTCAAGGGCTGAAGAGGTCGATCGGATCTCCTGCGAAGAGGAAGAACGGATCTCCCGTGGTTTTGAGATCAAGACCTATTTCTCTGTGGATGGCGGCCATCTGGAACGCATTAAGAAGGCTATCGTCCGCTCCAGCGAAAACATCCTGCTCAATCTGCGTTTTATCCCGGCCGCTCGACTGGTCCATGTCAATTACCAATGGCGCTCCCAGCAAGCCGAGGGCTTTCCCCTTGGTATGGTTTCCGGTGACTGGCGAAGTTCCATCCCGGGACCGGATAGTAATTACAAAGAAAATTTCCAACTCGTCAAACTTTGGACTTCCAACCTGGCCGATGCCCTTTACATTGAGCCGGTGCAACCTCTTGGCCTTTCTCCAGACGGGGTGATCACTCTGGAACATGCGTTGAAGCGGGCTATTGAAAATCTATTCCAGGTTGAACCCAATGAGATCGGCGTTGTCACCATTGGCGATCCTGAGGCCCCGAATATCCTGATTTACGAGGCATCGGAAGGCAGTTTGGGTATTCTATCGCAATTTGTGGACGGCGTAGAGGTTTTTCACCAGGTTATCAAACAGGCCTTCGCCCTCTGCCGATACGATGATGAAAAGTACAAGGCTCCAGCCAACTATGATGATCTGCTGAGCTACTATAATCAGCGTGACCATAAGATAATTGACCGGCATCTCATCAAAGACGCCTTGGAAAAGCTCGCCGCTTGTACTATTGAGATCCAAACCAATACTGGATTCCGAAGCTATGAGGAACAGTATCAAACCCTATTGCGTGGGCTTGATCCGAACTCCTCGACTGAGTTGAAATTCATTGACTACCTCTACAAAATGGGCTTGCGTCTGCCGGATGAGGCTCAAAA
>Ga0156779_1027_pt4 | contig 11519 bp, 13 predicted proteins | sample RifOxyD3_FD_110729 | JGI IMG/M metagenome (GOLD analysis project Ga0156779, IMG submission 110729) | Deltaproteobacteria bacterium RIFOXYD12_FULL_50_9
TCTCTGGACGCCGGGAACCAGACCAAGCGCTGCGGCTGCTCTGGCCGGTAGCAAGGCCATGGCTGCCTCCGGAGTGGCCGCTGAAGATATTGATTGCCTCATCTTCTGCTCCGTCTCCCGTGACATGATGGAGCCGGCAACCGCCTCGTTTGTCCACAATCTATTGGGTCTGCCGGAACGCTGTCTGGTTTTTGATCTGTCGAACGCCTGCCTGGGTTTTTTAAACGGTATGGTGATGCTGGCCAACATGATCGAACTTGGCCAGATCAGAACAGGCCTGGTGGTGGCCGGCGAGACTGCCGAAAACCTGCTGGAATCAACGATTATCGGCTTGCTTGCCGATCAAAAACTGACCAGAAAGAGTTTCAAACCCTCCTTTGCTTCTCTCACTATCGGCTCGGCTGCTGTGGCTCTGGTCATGAGTAGTGAGGGCAGCGGTTCCAGTCATCGCCTGGTGGGCGGCATGCCGCGGGCCAACACCACCCATAGCAATCTCTGTCAGGGCGGCCCACAGGCAGGGGCCGGGACCTTGATGGCCACTGATTCCGAGGAGTTGCTGCAGCGCGGGGTTGAGACCGCCTCGCTGGCCTGGCGGGATTTCCTGGTTGAACTTGACTGGCAGTCGGAGAGTATTGCCAGGTTTTTCTGCCATCAGGTCGGCAGCGCCCACAGCAGGCTGCTCTTTAATACCCTTGGCCTTGATCCGGAAAAGAATGTCGAAACTCTGGCAGTGCTCGGCAATGTCGGCTCGGTTTCGGCACCGATCACCCTGGCCATGGGGGTTGAGCAGCAGCTGCTGACCGCCGGCGACCGGGCTGCGGTGCTCGGCATCGGCAGCGGAATTAATTGTCTGATGCTTGGGATCCTCTGGTGAGCGATTACCCCTCTCCGTTTATTCCGCACGCAATCGAACTGGACGGCCATCGTCTCTCATACATCGACGAGGGCAAGGGCAGAACCATTGTCATGCTGCACGGCAATCCGACCTGGTCTTTCATGTACCGTCGAATGATCGCCAGGCTGGCGCCCGGTTACCGGGTGATTGCGCCCGATCACATGGGCTGCGGCCTCTCCGACAAACCGCAAGCCTATCCGTACGTTCTCGAAACCCATATCCAAAATCTCGAACGGCTGCTCGCCACTCTCAATATCCAAAAGCTGACACTCATGGTCCATGACTGGGGCGGCGCAATCGGTATGGGCTATGCTACCCGGCATCCGGAGCAGATTGAATCCCTGATTATTTTTAACACTGCTGCCTTCCGTTCCCGGAGAATGCCGTGGCGGATCCGGCTGTGTGGACTTCCCTTGCTCGGTCCGCTGCTGGTCCAAGGTCTAAATGGTTTTGCCAGGGCGGCGCTCAGCATGGCTGTGACCCGACCACTCTCTCCTGAGATCAAACGCGGCTTGCTGGCGCCCTACGACTCATGGCAAAATCGGGTCGCAATTCTTCAGTTCGTCCGGGACATTCCCATGTCTTCCCGGCATCCCTCCTGGCAGACCCTGGTTGATATCGAGGCAGGTCTTGCAGAACTGCGGGATAAACCGGTGTTGCTCGTCTGGGGCGGTAAGGATTTTTGTTTTAATCGTGGCTTTTATGATCGGTGGCTGGAGATTTTTCCCAATGCCAAGGCTACCTATCTGGATGAGGTCGGGCACTATCTGCTGGAGGATGCCTTTGAGCAGGTGACCCCGCTGGTCGAGCAGTTCTTGCAAGATCATCCGGATAATCCGTAAATCATACCAGTCCCGGCCTTTGAACCTTTACTTCCAGCCTTGGCAAAGCAGGGCTAATAACTTTTCATTAAAACAGTGTCACAGATCAGGCAAAACCCATGACGAGTTTCATGCCCTGTTGGACTTCGGCAAGCCTTTGCTCTGAGAGAGAGCCAATTTGTTCCTTAAGACTGCTCTTATCCACGGATTTAATCTGGGTGACATTTACCACGCATCTTTTAGGCATATTCGCTTCGCCCTTCTGCAAAACGACATTACCCGGAAGATCCCCGAACTTGAGCGTGGAGGTGATAGCAAGAACAATGACGGTATTAAGTTTACTGTCGTTTAAGGTATTATTTTGGACAACCAGCCCTGGACGACGGCCCATAGGCTCCGAGCCCTTGCCTGGAGAGAAATCAACCCAATAGATAGACCCGTTGATAATTACCATTCCTGGCCCTCGCTGCTGTCGGCTCCTTGCAAAAAACGTAATGTCTCAAGTTGTTCTTTTTGGATTGATTCATCCGCAAAGACTCGATCGTAGGCCTCCTTGAGTTCAATGGTTTTTTCTTCCTTGACCTTTTCTTCCAGGAGAGAAGAGATATATTTACTCCTCGATATTCTGTGTTTTTTACTCAAGACGTCGATTGTACTCACCAAGTTTGATGGCATACTTATTGCCACTTTAATGGTATTCATAATTTATCCTCCATATTTGGTATTCTTTTCACAGGATAATATATTGGAATATCACTGTCAATCCCTGGAGGGGGCTTAGGCTTCGAACAGGTGGCTCCGCTGGTCGAGCAGTTTTTGCAGAAACATTCGGGCAAACTGTAATTGCCGCCCCCCTGCATTCGCCAAATTTTTTCATTGGATGTGTCCATGGTTATGCTGTTGACAGCATGGCCCTCGGAATGTATAAAAATGGGGTTGAAATAAACAGATACAGCACAAGATATTTTGAGATCATAATCGCGGGTTGTGCAAATAGTAAGTGGAAAAGCCAAAACATCAGGGGGGATGAAATGAGATTGTTACTTCATATGGCACTGTCGTTGATTCTGTTGTTTGCAGCTTCATTGTCCTTTGCCGATGAGAATAGCAAAGTTGTTGATGTTGAGCAGGTTTCTGTGGTAGCTGAACAGACCCCGGTGGTAACTGAACCGGACCCGGTGGTTGCTGTGGCCCCATGCAAAGAGTGTCCGCCCTGCGAAGAACCGAAACCTTGCCCACCGTGCAAAGAGTGCCCGGCATGTCAAGAGTGTCTACCGTGTAAAGAGTGTCCGCCCAGCGAAGCGCCGAAACCCTGTCCGCCATGCGAAGAGCTGAAACCTTGCCCGCCATGCGAAGAGCTGAAACCTTGCCCGCCCTGCGAAGAGCTGAAACCTTGCCCGCCCTGCGAAGAGCTGAAACCTTGCCCGCCCTGCGAAAAGTGCATACCTCCAATTGTCCTGGAATCGACTTCGATACTCCTCTCCGAAGGCAAGGCCGAGTCATCGGCAAAGCATTTGCAGTATTTAAAGAGCACCGTTGAGACGATAATAGCGGAAAAACAAGATGATGAACATCTGATGGCCGGGATCTTGAGCGATATCGACGATTATTTGCTGGTGTACCGCGATGTGCCCGGCGCCGAAGAGGCTCTGGCCTTGAAGGCGGTGCTGTACGGCAGGGATAAGAACTTCATAGGGCAGATGATCTGTCTGTCTAAACTGATATATAGCTATCCGAAATCATCTTTTAGAGACAAGGCCGCAATCGGGTTGCGCGGCCTGGCAATGGGCAAGTTGAAGAAGGAGATGGCCGACAAGCTCGTGATGATTGAGGGGCCGAAATCCGGAACTTGGGGGGACAGGTATTTTGAGGTGATATCATACTGGAATGCCTTTTCGGTAAAAGAGATAAATCCCTTCCGTCTGGTCGAGATTGACGAATTCCTTATGCGTTACCCCAATCATGACAAGGCTGACGATATAATTATGATGAAAGCCGGAATTTTCATTAAAGATGATAAAATCGAATCCGCAGCCTATAACCTTGCAAGGCTTGCCGAGCTTTACCCGGCCAGCGAGTTGCGGGCGCAGGCGCTGTTCAAGCTTGCCAATATTTATGAAAACGATTTGAAGGTGGCCGAGAAGGCGGTAAAGGCTTATGATGCCATCTGCAAGGAGCACCCGGACAGCCCTGAGGTGCTGAAATCGTATCAGAATGCCGCGCTGCTCTACGATAAGAAGTTGAAGGATTCTGACAAGGCTGTGGCGTCGCTTGAGATGATTGTCACGAAATACCCGGCAGACAACGCAGCGAAAGATGCTTTAAAGTACATGGCCGATATCTACAGCGCCAAGGACAAGTATGATGATGTGATCAAGTCATACCAGAGGCTTGCTGACCTGTTTAAGGGTGACGATGCCGTGGCCGCACTGGTCAAGGCAGCTGACATCGCCAAGAAAAGTAAGAATGACCCGGTATTACAGATCGAGATACAGGAACGTATCCGTCGGGAGTACCCGGTCACCGAGGCGGCTGTTGAGGCGTTGTTTGATATTGCCGACACTTACGAAAAGACGATTAAAGACAGTGCCAAGGCCATCGAGACCTTCAAAATTATCATAAACGAGTATCCGGGGCATAAGCTTGCCAATGATGCTCAAAAGAGAAAGGACAAGCTCACGGGCGTCAAATAAAGCCGATTATTATTTTACATTAGATATTATGCTGGATTGCTCAAACATTGTGCCGTCAAACAGCTCTCCGGACACGGTTATTGTTGAAATTATCCCCGGAGTAAGGAGAGCAAACAACTCCTGCTTGTTGAACTTCACCATCAGATCCGGCACCTTGTTGCGATTGTAATCACTTATCTCTACCGATCCTGAGTGGGCCAGTGGTGATTCGATCTCTGTTCCGTTGACCCGATTCAAGACTATTGTACTGCTGTTGATCTCTTCAATTGAGAAGCCTGTCGGTAACTCGATAGATACTGAGATCCAACGTCCCTGGCCCTTTGCATCCATCTTCGCGTCAGAAATGATGCCCATCTGTGAAGTCACGCTGCTTATCTCAATATTGACACCGGCCGTGCTTTGCAGGCCGGCGAAGTCGGTTACGAGAACCTGAAATGTCAGAATGGTTGATTCCCCGCTGCCGGTGAAAGGTGCGACAAAGGTCGGCTGGTAGGCAGACGGGTCAGACAGGGTTGCCGGCAGACCGCTGGTCTGCGTCCAACGTACTTGGGCAATGCCGTCCTCGTTGTCCTGCGAACCGGTAGCATCAAGCGTCACAGTCTGTCCGGATAGAACATTTTGATTAACTCCGGCATTGGCAACTGGTGGATTGTTGATCGAGGTGACATTGACAATGACAGTGTCCTGACTGCGCAGGCCAGTGGCGTCAGTCACGGTCAATCTGAAGGAAAATGCCTGGCCGTTTATGGGGGTTTCCGGAGCAATAAAGGTCGGCTGTGCAAGGGAAGAATCACTCAATATGACCGGAGATCCCTCGGTCTGCTCCCAGAAATAGGTAGCGATACCATCATCGGTATCAAGGGACAAGCCGGCGTCAAGCATTACCGTGTCTCCCTCGGTAACGGTCTGATCAGCACCGGCATCGGCAACTGGCGGATCATCGACCCAGGTGATGTTGACAATGGCAGAATCGGTGGCAATCAGGCCTTCTTGATCCTTGACGGTGAGCAGGAAGGTGAGGGAGGCACTCCCGGACTGGAGATCAAGCGATTCAAAAGATGGTTGAATGGCGTTCGGGTCAGAGAGCAGCACAGTCGGTCCATCGATCTGGGTCCACTCGTAGGAGGCGATAGCGCTGTCCGGATCAAAGGAGTTTACGCCGTTCAACTGGACCGTCTCGCCTTCAAACACTGTTTGATCCGGGCCGGCATCCGCCACCGGCAGGTGGTTCACTGCTTGCATGGTGATGTTGACCATGGCGATATTGGAATCCAGCTGGCCATCGTTTACCTTGAAACCAAAGGTGTCTACTCCGTTGACATTGGCTGTGGGGATGTACTGGAATTCGCCGCTGGTCGAATTGATTTCGACTGTACCAAGAGCAGGGCTGGTGGTGAGGATGAATCGTAAGCTGCTGTTTTCCGGGTCTGCAGCACTCAGCCGGCCCGTAAGAGGTGCGTCGGCCATTGTCGAAAAGCTCATATCCCGGGCAGAGGGCGCATCGTTTACATCGTTGACAACAATGTTTACAGATGCGCTGGCCGTCAGCAAGCCATCCGAAATATCATAAGTGAAACTGTCAGCGCCAAAGTAATCTGGTGCCGGAGTATAACTGATTGAATTACCTATAATTGTTGTTGCGCCGTGGTCGGCACTGCTTACCGCGATAACTTGCAGCGCATCACCATCACCATCAATGTCATTGGCCAGGACAGCTATAACGATCGGAGTGTTTTCGTTGGTGATTGTGTTGTCGGCAGTGGCCACAGGGCGATTGTTGGCTGGTGGCGGCACATAGGTGTAATTGATCGGGATTGACTGGGCCGATTCCTGGCCATTCGTATCAATAGCCGTCATCGTCACCCTGTTCTGTTCGACTGTGAGATTGATCGGACAGGAGAGAGTCCTGGCCACGGGGTCAGTCGTCTCACAGATAAAGACGTTGTTGTTGTACACCCTGAAACCAGCTATCCCTGTAATATCAGAGTCATAACTCCAATCGATCGAAACTGTTTTTTGTTCGAGCGCTATGGCTGAAACTGCAACAACAGATGTACAAACCAGAAGGAAAAAAAGGATACGAATTGCTTTCATGACACGACCTCCTACGGCTGGTCAACCTTGCAGGTCAACCAGCCGCGGAGGTGGTGATCTGCTTGGGAACCCCGCTGCCATATCACTTTCATGACTTAGGTCGGAGGCTTTGCGTCCCGTCCTTTCGAACGGTTTGCCTTTTTCAAGCGTCTCTCATGTCTGTCCGGCGCATTAATGGCCGGTAAAAGAGAGTAACTGATATTTGTTAATGCATTTAACGGGCCAACCCCGACAGGGGGAAGCCTGATGGACTATTTGGATAGCAGAGGTGAATCATAACTCCGGCAGGGGTAATCTGAAGGGCCTCAGTCCCCTCAGTCCCGAAAATACTCCCCTGCAAGCGTCTACAGCGTATGCATGATTGAATATATTTTACGATGGGATTGCCCCGGGCCCAACCTGTTTGGAAAGCAACTGGACACCCAGTTTTAGTAAGGCGAGATTAGCCGGAGCATCTATGGTGTATACTTTTTTCCCCTTATCCAGCATCTGACGAACGAAATTGAAGGAGCTGCCGTCGGGACTGGCGTGGACGATAAAAATTTCATCGGCCAGGGCTGCGACGAACCCGTTACGTTCCCTGGCCAGGGCAGCGGTCATCCGTTGTCGGTTTGCTTCGAAGGGCGACAAGATGAGCAGCCGATTCGCCGCCAGCGGTTTTTGCCATTCCGTCGGCAACCGCATGTTGCCGATGGCCCGGGCCGGGCAGAGCACAATGGGTTGCGGGCCGCGCAGGAGAAGCTTAAAACTTTCCCGTTCCATTGGCGAATGAAAACCGCTGACCACAATCCGCCCCTTATCCCGCAGGTCGCAGATATGGTCAAGGGCGGGCAGGATGACGCTACCGGGGCAGTCTTGTGAACAAAACAGGGCCGTCCAGGGCTTTTTCCTTTCGGCGAGGATGTCCGGATTGCCGATGGTGGCGATCACCGGCGGCACTCCCTCGGGGAAATATATCCCCAAGCTTTCGAGGCAGCTTTCACTCTGTCCGCTTAACACAGATCGTATAGTTAAAAACCTCGGCACGTTTTATTCCCGCGATTAATCTATTGAAATCATTATCATTTGCCATGCGTAGGAGTAACCAAAGCGGCCCATACTCCACTGGACGGCTTTGATTTTTTTGTTAGAATTTTCGACCTCGCCCCCACTTGCCTTTTGATAGCATCGCTTTGCATATCTCTGCTTAATCTTCTCAAAAAAAACATAAGAAGCTAAAGAAATAACGTGTTGAAATATAAATACTTTTTGTTCGGTTGCCAATTGAACTCTTTTGCTTTTTATTGCTTTTTATTGCTCCCTCTGCCTTACCGAGAATCCATTTGGGAAGCCTCCTGGAACCAATATTGTGAATACAATCGCTTTTAGTCGATAGCTCGTAAAGCAGGTTGTGGATCTTGGTTTTCTTTTGTTTTTCCGTGATGATCTCCGGCAGTTTATTCATGAGGACTTCGTCGATAACTTCCCTGGAAACAGGGCCGTGTTCGCTAACAAGTTTTACAATCATATCACGATAATACTGATTTTCAAAACCACCGAATTTTACGTGTTTGGCCTGATCGCCGATTGCGGCCGCGATTTTCGAAGAGATGAAAACGTTCGGATACCTGCCTTCTACCGCTTTCATCGTCTTGAGCCTTTTATGATCGGCAGGGGAGATGCGTATGCCTTTCTGGATTCCATACGGGCTTTGTAGACCGTCTCCAGACTTAAATCCGCAATCGTCGCCTTCTCACAAATTTGCGCAGACCAGTCACGCAGTTTGCGCCGGTTCCAAATTTCACGTTCTTGTTCCGGGTGATTGCCCAAGGTTGTTTTACTTGAACCGACGCGAAGATATGCAGTGCCGAAAAACATTACCGGCCTGTCGTACGCAGGGTTCACCGTAAAAATAACAATGGGACGCCTTTGATAGACGAACCGATGAATTTCAAAACCAATAATATGCATTTCCCTGGCATTGAGGTTGGAGAGGTTAAAAAGAGGAATACTCATATTTCTCATTTACCTTGGTCAGAATTTCTCGGACACTCTGGTAGATACAGCAGGTAACCAGCCGCGCCCAGGGCTCTGAAACTTGCAAGAGCATCTTCCGAAAATCGGCGCAGCCTCCCCCTGCCTGGCTATTCTGATTGTTATTTGAATCATAATGAATTCCAGTTTTCAGTCTGGTTTTTGTGAAAATATTCTGAAATATTCGGAGGGACTGCTGTATTTCCCACTCGCATTAGCATGTGGGAAAAAAGAGCATAGAGATTATTCTCTGATTCATTGATTAATAACCAGTTATGTCCCAATTCTTGGCTTCTAAGTGGCCTCCAATCTGGAGGCAAAGAATCCATTTTGCATAAAACCCCTTTTCCCAATACAACAATCATATCTATCGTCTGCCATCGATTGATATCAAGTTCATCACATATTTCATTTAGCCAATTAGCTGGTGCTTCCATTTTGTTTGGGCCGTCATATGACACAAGATAAGAGGCAACCTTATCGACAGAAAAATAGCCCTTATAAAAACCCATTAGAGTATCTGAACAATGTAACGACTTTATTTTTTTGGTTGATTGGCAAAAATTTTTTACTCCATTTTTTGTCAAATTTGTTTTGATCTCAATTACTGCCATGACCCCTTCGATTAGGAAGGCAAAATCAGCTCGCGAATAGCTTATTATTGGTAAATCTTTACGATAAATAACGGTGTCTATCTGAGGACGATATTTACCTTCTTTGGGTATTGGTGGTGAATTTACATCTATTACTTCACCTTGCCCGATCATTAATGAAGAGGGAAGATGACTCTCTAAAAATTCCTTTATAAACCATTCGCGTGGACCACCTCTTAAATTTGGATGGCCAGCGTTCTTAGCTACTTTACTTTGTGCAAGAAGAACTCCTTCAATTGCATTTAAGTGCGAACTAAGCAATGTGCAAACCTCCATTATTTGAGATTAAAAGTGAACTGTCATTTTTTTGCTATTTTTTGTCTTCGGGGCGGCTTCAGCCATTTCGGTATAGGACCTCGGCAGTCAAACTTGCAATCAAACTTGCCGCTTGACAATGCCGCACCATGGGGTAACATCAAAAATGTTCTCTGCCAGTGGCACGAGAACCTGCAAAGGCTTCCGCTGAGCCCGCCTGGCGAATCAGCGGTTTTTTTGTGCCTTGCCTGATTGAGGTCGACATGTCCCGCGTAAAAAACAAATAATGCAAAAAAACACATAAATGCTTCAACTCAGCAGTTTAGCTTGAAAACGTCTGAATGTATCCAACCGTCCCAGACGGCTCAAGTCCTGCATGTGTTTTACAATCTCGATGGCATGCAGCCGGTCTTCGTAGCGGTTATAACGACTGTGGGACTTGCGGAAAATCTCATTCATCGCAGATTTCGGATCGCGTATTGACTCGGTTTTCTTTTTGCGTGGAACATCCACCTGGCGCGCTGCCGTCGAAAGAAATCGCGCGATTGCCCGTTCATCGGCAATGAGCCAGGCTTCCAGCATCTTGTGAATACAAACAAGGTGCACTCGCTCGTCTGATTCCTCTATACCGGCATTGTTCAGAGATTGAAATATTTCCTGCCGATCGACATGGAGGCAACCACTGCCTTCAAATTCCCCCCAGTCCGGCAGAAGATCCCACACGATTAAAACCTTGTCGCAGCCGGAGGCAAGAAGCTGAGCAGCCCATGCGCCGCACTGTTTTTTCAACAGAGGTTTCTTTTCAAGCGGTACGACATCGGTTTCGATTTCCGGCGCTAGCTGCCGCGCCAGATAGGGAATAACTACTGTTTCAGCCCCATTCGGTCCGCACTCCACAATGAATCCGATTTTCATTGCCGGGGCCTCCTGAAACGACCGGTTGTGTAGAGTTCACCCGGCGTGAATCGTTTTGCCCATTCCTGCACGTCGTGTTCGCCTGCCGGCCGCCAGAAAACAGGGTCACCACCGGTATCACGTTCAACCAGCACGATTGTTGGCAAGGGCAGGAGGTTGAGAACATACGGTGAATGAGTTGTCATAATGACTTGGGTCTGCCCTGACTGGACAGCAATCCGAATTTCTTCCAGAACCAGGTGAATGGTCCGAGGATCAAGACCATTCTCGATTTCTTCAATTATAAGAACGCGGGGCGGGTTAGGATTACGCAGTACAGCGAGAAGCGCCAGCACCCGAACAGTGCCGGTTGAGAGCATCCAGCCCGGAATGCTAAATCTTTTTTCCTTCATACTGACATACATGGTACGTTGAATTTCCTGAGTTTCAACAGGCTGAAAATCTCCGGCATAGTCCAGCACAAAGCGCATGGCATCAATAATCCCATTGAATGCGGACGTATCCTTGTCGCGAATATCCGAAAGATATTGCGCGAGATTGGAGCCGTCCCGATTCAGCAGAAGCGTTCCAGCTGTTGCCATTTTCTTGGGAGCTGGCGTTCCCATATTCGCCGGCATGAGACTCAGGAACTGCCATCCGAGCACAAAATCACGCGCTTCGCCCGGAAGGCCGCTGCGGCCGGGTTCAATCTTTTCCTTGCCGTTGATGAGATCCCCGACCCGATTAATTTCCCGGCAGTCTTTTAGTCTGGCTTGTTCTTCCTGGATGAAAAGCGCATTAAAGCCCGGTTTGGTATTTACAATCATGTGGGCTTTTGCCGTGACCTTTTCAGTTTGCCCGGCCCAGGTAAACTTCATTGGATTTTCAAAGAAGCCCGCTGCCGGCAAGTTGTGGCGCGACTGTTTATTCCATACATGCTCAAAGCCGAACCAGCGGGACATGGCCGCATCAAGGCCATCGGCGATGATGGTTCGATAGGTCTCCAGGCCTTCAATAAGGCTGCTTTTCCCGGAGCCATTATTGCCGATGAAGACTGTAAGTGGCGTGAAAGAAACCGTATGGCTATCCTGGATCGCTTTAAAGTTTTCTATACGAGCACTTTTCAGGAAGGTTTTTACTTTCATTTTATAAGTCCTCTTTCTACGTCACGATAAGCGTTGCGAGCGGCGGTCTTTATTGG
>Ga0156779_1136_pt1 | contig 11327 bp, 8 predicted proteins | sample RifOxyD3_FD_110729 | JGI IMG/M metagenome (GOLD analysis project Ga0156779, IMG submission 110729) | Deltaproteobacteria bacterium RIFOXYD12_FULL_50_9
TACTCCTTTTTACCTGATTATGAGAAAATTGAACTGATTTTTATCAGCTAATTTGAGAGGCTACAATGGATTGAGGAGATGAAGGCTTTCGTGCACGGCAAAGGGAAAAATCTTCTAAAAATGTACTTCTTCTATACAACCTGCCCAAAATGCGCGAAGAAGTATGGGAAAAATTACGTCGCTATTCTGGCACAGGTATAAAATAGCCAACGAGACGGCTGGCGACGACCGGGGCCTGACCTTGACAACTAACTTAACTCATAGAGATTAATGTTATGACAGGCCTTTTTGTGGGGCTATGCTGTTTTTGATGGCAAAAAAAGAATATAAGGCCTTTAACTTCCTATTTTTATTGTTATTTCTTGAATTTCAGATAGGTAACGCGGTTTGGCCCCAGACAACGTTCCGATGGTTTGATGGGTTGGGCAATCACATGAAGAGCGAAAAGGGCAATAGCAAATGATTGAATCCATTACAATCGCCAATGTTGCAACCTACGGCAGTACACCTGAAGCATTGAACGAGCTATCTCAATTCAATTTCTTCTTTGGCTCAAACGGTACGGGCAAAACCACGGTCAGTCGTGTAATAGCAAACGAAAGTAAATTCCCGACTTGCAAAATCACATGGAAGGGAGGAACACGACTTCAGCCGATGGTTTATAACCAAGATTTCGTAGAACGGAATTTCAATCAATCATCCGAACTTAAAGGTGTTTTCACACTCGGTGAAAAGCATGTCGATACGCTCACTAAGATCACTGCGGCAAAAGCAGAACTAGACTCTCTGACAACCAAGATTGAAAACCTAACTCAGGGACTTCAGGGAGCGGATGGCACAGGCGGCAAGAAGGGTGAATTGGCAACTCTTGAAGCTGGTTTGAAAGACAAATGCTGGGCACAGAAACAAAAGCACGATGCCAAATTCCAAGGCGCGTTCGAGGGGTATCGGGGCAGCTCGGAGAAATTCAAAGGTAACGTTCTTAAAGAATTGGCCTCTAATGCTGCAGCTCTCGTGACTTTGGCGGAATTGGAGAAAAAGGCAGAAAGCATATTCGGCACGACACCCACGACTGAGCAAGCCGTCTCAGCCGTCGATACATCACCACTCCTCGCCCACGAGACCGACCCAATTCTAAAGAAAAAGGTCATCGGCAAGGAGGACGTCGACATTGCTGCAATGATCAAAAAGCTCAAAAACAGCGACTGGGTCCGTGAAGGGAGGCCATTCTTTAACGCGAATGAGGGAATGTGTCCATTCTGCCAACAGAGCACGACCCAAGCTTTCGCGCAAAGCTTGAACGAGTATTTCGACGAGACCTTTGTGGCTGACAGCAAGGCAATAGATAACCATGCAACCAACTACTCAACGGATGCCGCCCGGCTTCAGCAACAACTTGCGGCAATCATTGCAACACCGTCCAAATTCCTCGACATCGAGAAGTTGAAGACGGAGAAAGAACTTCTTGACTCAAAGATCACCATCAATAACCAGCGCCTTGCCGGAAAGAAGAAGGAAGCAAGTCAGGTTGTTGAGTTGGAATCACTGAACAACGTCGTTGCGGCAATTAAAGCGTTGCTTGATTCTGCCAATACTCTCGTTGCCGATCACAACAAAATGGTCGCGAATCTTTCAAAGGAGCGTAGCACTCTGACTGCACAGGTTTGGAAGTATGTGCTTGAGGAATTAAAAACAGACCTCGCCACATACAAGACTGCACGCGACAGCTTGGACAAGGCCGTAACTGCCATGACCGGCCAGATTGAAAAGGCGAAAGAGGACAAGAGGAAGAAAACAACGGAAATTCGGGAGTTGGAAAAGCAGACGACGAGCATCCAACCGACGATTGATGAAATCAATGCTCTATTGTCGTCTTTCGGGTTCCATAGCTTCAAACTCGCTAAAGCAGCGAACGGCTCGTCCTACAAACTGGTAAGGGCTGACGGTTCCGATGCAAAGGCTACGTTGAGCGAAGGTGAGAAAAACTTCGTCACTTTCCTCTACTTCTACCACCTGCTGAAGGGGAGCGAGTCGGATAACGGCATGACAACTGACCGTGTTGTCGTGTTTGATGATCCAGTATCCAGCCTCGATAGCGACATCTTGTTCATTGTCGGGAGTCTCATCAAAGGCCTGTTCGATGAAGTCCGGGCGAGAACGGGCCACATTAAGCAACTCTTCGTCCTCACGCACAACGTGTATTTCCACAAAGAGGTCACCTTCAATCCAAATCGACGACGGGGTATGGCGATAAACGATGAGTCGTTTTGGGTTGTCCGGAAGTCAGAGTTGGTTTCGAAGGTAGAAAAACATACTTCCAACCCAATTAAGACCTCCTACGATTTGTTGTGGGCTGAAGTGCGGAGATCAGACCGATCGAACCTGACTATTCAAAACACGCTCCGCAGGATCTTGGAAAACTATTTCAAGATCCTGGGGGGAATCGACTCTGACAAGATTTGCGACATGTTTGACGGTAAAGAAAAGCTCATCTGCAGGTCGTTGTTTTCTTGGGTCAACGACGGCTCACATTTCGCTCATGACGACCTTTACGTTTCAATTGATAGCTCACAAGTCGAAAATTACTTGAAGGTGTTCCGGGCAATCTTCGACAAATCTGATCATCTGTCTCACTACAAGATGATGATGGGTGATGCATTCGAGGAATCAGCCAGTGCGTAAATACCCAACCAATCCGCTGAACTCAAACGTTCTCGACCAAGCACTCCCGACAGGTTTCTCGGGCAAGACAGGAGGATGAATTATGTTGACTGTATATAATGTGGGTCAGGGAGATGCATTTCTTGTAGAGCCAAATTGCGGCTGCCACTTCGACCAACTTGATGCGCCACTACTAGTTGATACTGGTCCTCCAGGAGCCCAGGTCGCGCGAAGGCTGTCCTCTCAAGAAGTGACAGTCCTAATAACACACTCGCACGAAGATCATATTGGCGGACTGCCCGCGCTCATTAGGGCCGGGAAAATAGCTTGTCTGTTCATGCCATGGTATCTGCCAGAGGTGACAGCTATCTACAAATATATTCGAAGTCATTGCTTGATCCCCATTGGACGACCTGATTGGACAAAGATGGCTGGAATAAGAAAAATCCTTGTCAGCGAGGGTGACAGGATGTGTCCCGAACACATCACGGTGATGAATCCCCCAAAGGATCCCTATTGTTACTTCAGGGGATACCCTCGACGCGAGGAAACAAACAACAATATTCTGCGGGCACTTGATGAGCTCACGGAGCTTGGCATGGACTTGCCAACCAAGGAGATCGTTAACTACGAAACACCTATCCACAGCGAGGGAGCGGAAGTAGAAGGACTGAATGAGGAGTACATGGCTCATGCGAGAACTTTCGTGCATAATTTTTTCATAACTCTAAGTGACCGGGCAGCACATATACCTCATGATAGTTTACCCTACTATGTTGACTTGCATATGGCATTGACTGCTAATCAGGCCAGTGTTGTATTCGAATACCGGCACCCTAATTTGGGTAAGTGGCTTTTCACGGGCGACGCCGATGAAACTGTATTCGAGCGACTGATCGCATCCGGCACAGATCTATCTGCCAGGTTCTTCAAAGTCCCGCATCATGGTAGCCGCGAAAACATGTCTCGTCGAACGCTTGAGGCAGTCAACCCAGAGGTTGCCATCATCAGTCACAAGAATAGGAGATTCGGACGCTCTCTGGACGCTCACCCACATCATGAAGTCATAGATATGTTGGATCAACGAGGGATTCGTACTTACTATACAAACCCAGTCATTAAGGAAGGAATAACCATCAAAAATATGGCAACTGGTGCACAGGAAAATGGAATAATCAAGTTCGTTTAAAAAGCCAAAAGGAAAGGAAATGGGGACAGAACTATTTAAGATTCATAACATGGCCCAACAAACAAGCAATCAGGTTGTCTGGCGCATCGTCTTATAGCACAAAAAAACATGGCAAATCCAAACATTCCGTTTTACCCTATCATTTACGTCCGTGGTTACGCGATGACACCTACCGAGATAGACGCAACGACGCGGACCCCTTCTGCGGTTTCAATTTGGGATCCACGGTCTTCCGGTCCGTGCCAGACAGGACCCAGCAACCGCGTAAGTATATTTTCCAGTCGCCAGTGGTCCGGCTTGCATCCGACTTTAAGTACGAGAACGTCTACCAGGACGGCTACGATATCCTGGACCCGGAGTGGGAAACTGACGCGACAGGAAACCCAACGGATAATAAGCTCGCTAGCCGATCCATCATTATATTCCGTTACTACGACGAAGCCTCCCGGATGCTGGGTACTGGGGAGACGCCGCCGATCGACGTCTTTGCCAAGAAGTTGAGCGAGCTCATCCTGCGTGTTCAGGAACTGGTTTGCAAGAACGAGAAGAACGGCATTACAAAAGATGCCTTCCGCTGTTATCTCGTTGCCCATTCGATGGGTGGGCTGGTGTGCCGGGCGTTCCTGCAGAACCCCGAGAACGATCCAAAAAAGGCTAGTCGCTTTGTCGACAAGCTCTTCACCTATGCCACACCTCATAATGGTATTGAAATGGCGGGCATGAATGTCCCGAGCTGGCTTACAAAGGACGACATGAGCAACTTCAACCGGGTCAGGATGGCCAAGTATTTGGGGCTGAACGCGCTTACGAACAAGCCGCTGGGAGATCGTGTCGATTGGCTTCCGGAAACCCGTTTTTCCTCCGAGCGGGTATTCTGCAGGGATAGAAAAGGGACGTAGATGATTTAGTGATTTAAGGCGCTTAAATCACTAAATCATCTACGTCCCCTCTGTCTACTCTAGGCGAACTACTATGACCTCGGCTGACTCCTGTCCGGTCCTCAGGCATGTTGCCATACCTGATGCTGTCCAAAGGTAACTGGACCGCTGACCGGACAGGCCTCCCCGGATAAGGACGTGATCTGTCGCTATGCAATCGCGGCATTTACCGTATCTCCTAAACCCAGGGCTTTGTCATGTTGTACCCCACAAGGGGGCATAAATGCTGACTTACCCGGAGACTTGGCCTTATATGCCATTTCTGTACGTCGACTCATAGCTTTGCGCTCCAGCTTCCTTCGGACGATTCCTCGCGAAATCGCCCTTGCTTTCGGCTAGTATTTATGTTCCTGTCTCACGACAGTAACGGGTTTACATACAGGGGACTTTCACCCCATAAGATCACGCCCATGCTGGGCGTACACAAAGCAATCAACCGGAGCGCGAGAAGCTCAGAGTTTTTTTTTCAAGCACCTTGGCGCGCCCGGTTATCGCTAGCTCCACAGAAAGGACAAATTCTATGGCCACAATCAGGCAAGCCGTCGCGTATTATTTACGAAAGGCCCATCTTCTCCAATTTGCTGACTATTTGATGTTCCTTGGTGATGTCCTAAAAAACAGGAAGCCAAATCAAACTTTCCTGAATGAACATCCTGAATTTATTCCACCGCCCACTCATCTTGCGTATGATGCTTACAACCACACAAATTGGCAATCTTATTATGATATGGGTTTGATTCACTCAAAACTCATATCTGATTTGACAAAAGAGTATATCTCTGAAAACGAAATAAAAATATGTGAATGGGGGTGTGGTCCAGCAAGAGTTATCCGTCATCTTCACAAGATCGACGGTTTTGAGAAAATTGAATTATTGGGCACAGACTACAACGAAGAGTCAGTAGGTTGGTGCGAGAAATACATAAAAAATGCGCGGTTTGTATCTAATAATTTAGAGCCGCCGTTGCCAATAGAGTCCGAGCTATTTGATTGTGTTTATGCAATTTCTATTTTTACTCACCTTTCAGAGAAATTGCATTACGATTGGATAGAAGAATTGTTTAGACTAATAAAGCCAAACGGAATTCTCATTTTTACTACCCACGGAGACATTTCCGCAAAAAGACTATTGCCAGCGGAAAAAGAAAAGTATGACTCTGGGTGCTTAGTAATAAAAAACCAGATTAAAGAAGGGAAAAAACTATTTGCAGCTTATCACCCCCCGCAATGGATCAAGAAGAAGCTTTTGAAAAATTGTGTCATCTTAAAGCATATAAACAATGCTGCCAAATATCAATTGGAGCAAGAAGTCTGGTGTGCGAAAAAAATATCTTGAGCTAATCGGGTAAGGGCGGGGTTCTCCCCCGCCCTTACCACACCACCTAGCATGCGGGTCCGCACTAGGCGGTTCCCAGGGGCTACCAGGCTTTAGCCGGGTAGTGGATGTTTACCCACAGATCTTTGACAGACAGCAAACCTTGATTCTTGAGCCATTGATTGGTCATTCCTGACTGGGTGGCCAGCGTACGAGAGAGCCTCCAAGGGCCTTTCCTGCTCATGCCTACCGAGATTGCGGACTGCAAGAAGGTTCCGAGCTTGGTCAGCTCGCGGACCTTGGTGCGGCAGTAGCGCCATTGTTTCCAGTAGCACATACGCATCCTGCGCCGCAGCCAGTGGTCGATTTCCGGTATGGGAGAATAATACTCCGATATTCCGAAATAGCCCATCCAGCCGCGAATGTACTCAGACAGCATGACGGTATTCCATGGAGACGCCCCAGCTCCGGCCGGTCAGTTCCTTCAGCCGTTGCTTGGGATAGAAAAGGATAGAAAAGAGGATAGAAAAGGGACGTAGATGATTTAGTGATTTAAGGCGCTTAAATCACTAAATCATCTACGTCCCCTCTGTCTACTTTCCAAGCAACTGCGAGGTTGTGCAGATCCATTGAGAAAAACGATAAGATGTCATAATTGCCGGAGCATCAACTCCGCCTACGATGCAAAATGTCGAAAGTGCGGTGCAGAGCCGAGCTGCGATTATGTAGCCAAACACCAATAGGTGATCCAACGGTTTTTAAAGAATATATGATGCTAAAAATATATACCACGGAGAATATAAAATATGGGCCGGGTTCAAGACTACATCTTCGACACTGACATCATAATGTCTCCTGTTCGATGGACGGCTTACGAATAGACAGATGGTAGCCGGCCGACAGATAGCAATCGCATTGGCCTTCGGCGCTAATCATAATGCTTGCAATCTCATTCAGTATATCTTAAACATTTAGCATCATTCATGAAGAATGCTTTGCCGGGAATTTAGGGGATTTCCGGCAAAAAATGCTTCGTTATTCCTTGGAATCGTCAACTACTCTTGCCCTACTCCCGGCAAAATCGGGAGTTAGTGCCATGAAATCATTTTTTGAGAGACCAGATCAACGTGAATTTAAAGCGTTATGCTCTTGCCGTGGCCATACTCGTAGCTGTTGGTATGGCAATTTTTCTCGTAAATCGTAAGCTGCCTTCACCTATTGCCGGTGTTTCAGGTACGGCCATGCCCAAGGGAGCGGACGTCACGACTCTCCGGGCAGAATTCGATAAAGTCCTGGCGAGCTATCGCAAAATTATCGTTCTCTTTGCCGATGAGAATACACTATCCAAAAACGAGCGCGACGCTGCCAACCTGGTTGGCCAGAGTCTGTTTCATGCGAATCTGACCCGCATATCCGAACTTGAGGAGACTTTTGATGCACTAACCTCGTCAAGTTCCTCTGAGCGTTTCGAGATTCTTGGCAAGCTGCTCGATTACGTCGAGTCCGATCCGGCTTTATATGATGCTGACCGGCTGGCTTTTCGAGAACTTCTCCAGTCGATCCGGACCAGTGTGGCCAGAGACACATCTCTCCCGGCAATAAAGATTCACAAGCGTATCTCGGAAGACCTGGAAGCCCTGGTCGAAATAGAGCGAAATTACGAAAAAGAAATTCGGCGGATCTTTGGGCGTTTCGATAAGCGAGCCATTGAGCTTAAGCGCGAGCGCTGGGATGATTACGTGGCCCATCTGAAAAAGATTTATTCGCGTGAACAAATTCTAAAAGACAATGGCATTGTCCTCCCCTACCCTTCTCCTAAACCGGTCACGGAGGAAAAGCCGGGACAGGCAAAAGAGGAGGAAGAGATTTTCGGACGAGGATTGCCGAACAAAACAATTGTTCTAACCTTTGATGATGGACCGCACAAACTCTATAGCGAAGAGATCGGAGCCATCCTCAAGCAGTACGATGCATCTGCGGTATTCTTCAATGTTGGACATAATCTCGGCTCGCTCAATCAGGACGGCACGGTGAAACTCTCGCCTCGCGCCGAAGTCAGCCGTCAACTTATGGCCGACGGTTACGCGTTGGGAAATCACAGCTTTACCCATGCGCAACTTTCCAAGCAGACCGGAGACAGCCTAAAAGCGGAAATACTCAATACCGACGCCATGTTGAAAGCATTAAATGAGCACCGTTCCCCACTGTTCCGCTTTCCCTATGGTTCACGTAATAGCGAAGGGATGCAGGCTTTGGCCACTGCTCAACTAAAATCTGTGATGTGGAACATCGATTCCCTGGATTGGGCCGATCCGGTTCCCAGTTCCATCGTCGACCGCGTACTCCGTGAGGTGGACCGGGAAGGCCGCGGCATTATCCTGTTTCACGATATCCATGAACGTTCGGTCAAAGCACTGCCGGCCATTCTTGATCGTCTGACATCAGAAGGCTACCGCTTCGCCGGGTGGGACGGAAACGGCTTTACGGTCAATAATAGCAGTGCATTGCCGGTGGATAAAAACACCATCAATACCGTTGATACCGGTTACGGTGATTCCTGGGCCGTCGTGGTCGGTATTGATGATTATGCCAAATGGCCAAAACTCCAGTATGCAGTTCGTGATGCAACAGCGGTTCGTCAGACTCTGGTCGAAAAATTCGGGTTTAAATCCGAGCGGGTTTTTAGCCTGACGAACAACGAAGCCACTCGTACCGGCATCCTTGCCACTTTTCACGACAAACTTGCTCATGGCGGTATGGGCAAAAATGACCGTATCTTCGTCTTCTTCGCCGGTCACGGCGCCACTCGCAAATTAAGTTCCGGCCGCGACCTTGGTTATATCGTGCCGGCGGATTCCGATCCGGATCAATTCGCCACTGATGCTATTCCGATGACCGAAATCCAGAACATTGCCGAAAGTCTCAGCGCCAAACATGTGCTGTTCATTATGGACGCCTGTTACAGCGGCCTTGGCCTTACTCGCGGCGGCGGGTCCAGGAACTTCCTGCGTGATAACGCCAAACGCATCGGCAGACAGATGCTTACCGCCGGCGGAGCCGAGCAGCTGGTATCGGACGGCGGTCCGGCCGGACATTCGGTGTTCACCTGGACCTTATTGCAGGGGCTGGCCGGCAAGGGCGATCTCAATGGCGACGGCCTGATCACCGCGACAGAACTTGCCGCTTACGTTGCCCCTGCCGTCTCGGCTGTTTCGTCCCAGACCCCTGCTTTTGGCAGTCTGCCAGGTTCGGAAGGGGGAGATTTTATCTTTGAACTGCCGGCTGAAGACGAGTTTCTGGGGCCGCAGACTGCCCAACTTTCTAACGATGCCATTGCCCTCAACAACAAACAGGATGCAATACGGCCTCCGGTGTCAACCGAGACCGCCGGCAAAAAACCGGTGCAGCCGGTTATCGTCAAAGATCTGCAAGGCAAAGAACAAAAAATCGTACCGCCTTCGGCTGTTCCCGTCTCCGTCCGCCAACTTGCCCAGCGTGCCAACGACCGCGGTTTACAGTTCTATAGAGAAAAACAATACGCCGCTGCTGAAGCCCAGTTCACTGAAGCTCTCAAATTACGACCGGATTTTGCCTTGGCCGCCAATAACCTTGGCTTCGTATACTACCGGCAAGAGAAATACCAGGAAGCAGCGCGCTGGTATGAAAATACGGTCAAAATGGATCCGTCGCGCGCCATTGCTTACCTCAACCTCGGCGATGCATTCACGCACATCGGCGAAGGGGAGAAGGCAAAAAATGCCTACCGGACCTATTTGGAATTAGCTCCGAACGGGGTTGGCGCAGGTTATGTTAAGGGGCAGCTGGAGAAGTTGTGATAGATCGAAGCGGGCAGGAGGGGTCGGGATGGAAGAATTCTACCAAATGGTTGAACACACAAGGTGAAATATAATGTCCTCCGGCTGCCCATCGATGCATCGCGTCTTAGTCGTTGGCGATGATGCCCAACTACTCGGCAAAATATCGTCTGTTCTGGCACGAAAAAATTGGTATCTACCTGTTTTAGACGGTCCCCGTATACAACGTCACGACTCGGATGCCGAAGTAATTCGTCGCAACAATGCTGCATCGCGCGTGTCCCCTTCGGCTATTTTCTTTGCTGGCTTGACTGATACGACGTGCAATGAATTCAGGTCATATTTCCCATCTAATCGGTGTTTCCGGGTTTCCAATGTGAGCGAGCTTCGGGAGACGCCGCATGGACTGGCAATGAGATCGCGAAAAGTTCTTACTTGGGGGAAGGACCGAATTGGCGTCGGTCTTTTGAATGCACTTCGCTCAAAGAGCGAAATCGATTTCACCGATGAAACATCGCCAGATGGAATGTTTTTTTCTGAGTCTGGTCACTTGGTGGTTTGCGAAGAAGGCAACGAGTTGGCACAAGTGATCGCAGCCAACTATGCATACGCTATTGGCGCAGACTTATGCCTTATCCCGCTTGTGCCAGAGGAAGACGCTGATCGAATCCGTGAGACCTTCTACGGTTTGTACGATGACAGAGGTAATTCTCCAACAACTCTACTCGAACAACTTCGCGTCGAGCTTCGCCAAAAAGCAACGTCGATTCCAGAGAAAAGATACCGGATGTTAACGTTCATATCGAAAGCATTGCCTTGGGGATTCGCATTTAGTGAAGTGCCGTCCAGTCATCTCTTTATATACCCAGATCTAGGCATCTCACTTATTAATGGAATTGCGGCCGAACAATCGAATGCGCCAGGCATCAGGGTCGCTGCTGTAATTGGCCCTAATACTGTAGACGCACCTGAAGTTGAGCTTGCAGCCAAGATTCTCGAAAAGCAATCAGTCCTTGTTCGCGGCTATCGAGGCCAGAATGCGACCGTCAGCGAAATCTCTCGAATGATCGAACTTTTCCCATATGACTTCTTGCTGATTGCCACCCATTGTGGAGATTCAAACGGATGGCGCTGGACCTACGAATTTATCGATAGCGAAGGCCTTGAAAGAAAACTCATCATTGACGTGGCGATTGGGGTGTCCCATGTCCCTGGGCGGGAAAAATTGGAGGTGATGCAGTTCACAAAGTTTGTATCCCTAGATGGTGTTGCCTGGGACGACCCGGAAAAGAGAAATAAACTTTATGTGGGTAATGCCATCAAGGACTACTTGGCAAGAGTTAAAGGGAAGGAGGAGTTAAAACCCGTAAAACGAGAGCCAATTAGTCGTGTGCGCTGGTCGGCTGCGC
>Ga0156779_1240_pt5 | contig 11304 bp, 10 predicted proteins | sample RifOxyD3_FD_110729 | JGI IMG/M metagenome (GOLD analysis project Ga0156779, IMG submission 110729) | Deltaproteobacteria bacterium RIFOXYD12_FULL_50_9
TGCCAGACATGGGAAAGGTGGAAGGTCTGGCGACTCAACACTTTACTTTATCGACAGTCGATGGAAGGACTATGACACCGACCGCTTTCAATCTCCCAAGAATCCAAGGATAAAAAACACCCGACTAGGGCAAGGATGGTCGGCTTACAATTCTAAGCAAAAATTAAAACCCACTGACAAAAATGACAGCGCAACTACTGACAAAAATGACAGAAGTTCAGGCAAAAAAGAAAAGGAACGTCTGGCAAAAATGACAGCGGTTATAAAAGCTGTAATTGAAGCAAACCATTGTTGTATCGAAAAAAAGCCGATTTTGGCTTGCTCTCTTTAACTACTGTCATTTTTGACAGCATTCTAAAGAATACCAGGGTGTACAGCGTAACCAGCCTTGATCATTTGCACTTGAAATTGAACTAAAAATCACGGGCGGTAATTTTCGGCCCTTTTTTGGAGGAAATACAAATGGCCATCAAGCATACCATCAGAAATCCGAAAGACGGCACCCGGATTATTACCCTGACTGCAAGACGGGCGATTATCGAATATTGCAAAGAGTGTATGGGATTCAATAACCACGAAGTCCGGAAATGCACTTCCAGGCTTTGCGCTATGTTCCCGTTTAGAACACATGACCCTGCAGAAGATACGGTCTGAATATTGCTCTATGAAGCGATTTTGACAGCAAGGTTGAACGGAAGAACAGAAGGGAATGCAATGGACTACACTATTACTAACCAAGCAAATTATCCTTTACAATTCTGCAACAAAAAGATAACAAATAATCAACAGGTTATAAAGTTGTTGGGATAATTCCCCCCTTCAAGTTGAAATCACTGCTAACAAATATGCTGTAGACTTAGGGAATTTACACAAACAAAAAAACACTATAAAAGCTGAAGAGCAGGGGGATTACCGATGCTTCGTTTATTTGTTTTTATTATTTTTATTGCCCTTACAGGATGTGCATTAAATAATAACAAATTGGCAGATTTTAACTATTCGCTCAAGAACAGAAATTATGCACAGGCAGCAGTGAGATTAGAAAGATGTGCTGATTTTGGTAGGGATTCAAAAAAATGTCAAAATCTTCTTAATGAATTAAAAAGCAGTGATTTGCTTCTTGTCGGTGCAATACAGAAATATCATGAAGAACAAATTAAGAAACTCCAGCAAGAAAAAGAAAAAAATCGCGTCAATGCACTACGAAAAAGTAATAACCCTTGGGATAAATTATCCCTTGCACTAGATATTCAGGCAGGTGTAGTTGAAAAAGCTTATCCTGAAGAGGATAGCAGGCTGATTGAACAAGCTTTTTTTAGCTTCGGCAAATGCGCAAAACAAACTAATCCCTCATGCATGACTCAATATGCCCAAATGATTTTATATGGGATGAGTATATTGCCCCCAGAGGAAAAGAAATCGGCCAGAGAAAAAGCTTTATACTGGTTGAATCTTTCAGCTAGATACGGAAACGAAAATGCTAGACGCCTATTAATCACACTTGAGGAAAACATACCAACCCCGGATCTTTCGATGGAATCTTTGCAAAAAGCAGCAATTTCTATTGCAAGAGATGATCTTGAAGCAATGAAAGAAGCTGAAAGACGGCAGTCTTATTATAATTCACAAATGCTCCAAGAGACTAATCAAGCTAATTTCATTTCAAGCATGAATTACTTTTTCCCAAAAACGGTTAATTGTACAACAAATTCACTAGGCGCATATACTTATACTAACTGTCAATAATCTAACAAAAAAATAATGCAACGGGCCTAGGGATTGATAACTCCTTGCACAAGGCTGTGTATGCTGACAGTAACCCCACAGAATAGCCAAATTCTCAATACAACTAACCACCTAAATAATTTGCCTCACGATGCATTTTGCCGACCACCAAAGAATCATCACGAACAATCTTCAATGCTCTTTTTCGAGGTATGCCACCATCAATAAATGAATCCGCCATTAATCTCTGAAAACTACCGTCATTGAAGTGGCTAGTCTGGCAGGAGCGGTAAGTCAAATTCTCACATTGCCGGCAAGCTATCTTACCAGGATTGACGAAGCTAAAATATAAGTGAGTTTTCTTCTTGCCACAATGCGGACAGAGGAACCACCACCGGATACCACCGAACGGCGGATAAGTGGCGACCAAAGAAATATCTTTTATCTTATCCTTGCCATTAACGGAAAATTGCAATTCAAGGCTGGCATGATCAGGATCACGGGTGTCAACGATCACGGTGCAAATGCCGACCGTATATTTAAAGAAACCATGCAGCCATTGAAGTTCACATTTTTTCGTTGCACCCAAAACCAGCAACTTATCAGCCAACAACTGAGAGATTGAAATTTGTAATGTGTTTTCTGTTCGCTGCTTGGTTGCCATGCATAGAATGTTACCATAAGTAACACGATTGTAAATATGTATGTCTGTGTATGTGTGGAGAGGTAGAGGCCAATAATAAATATTACAGGTGGTGGTTGATCCGCTCCCCCTGCCCACCGTGACCGGGCAGTTTTTTAAGATGAAAAGTTTGCAATAGCCTTGGCTGGCCAGATCAAGTCATGAGAAAGTAGCTTCCATCTCCGATCACTGACCCTATACTGACCCTATTGGGCAATAAAATAAAAAAGCACCCAACCCAAAAGAGCTAAGTGCTTGACTTTATTGGTGCGCCCGGTACGGCTCGAACGTACGACCTACGGATTAGAAGTCCGTTGCTCTATCCTGCTGAGCTACGGGCGCAATTATATTGTGCCAGATCTTATACCAGATTAATTCGAGAAATCAACCCGGTTTTTTGGATATCAGTCAGGTAAACTCTCCTTCATTGACTTGCCGACCTCTTTCCAGACCGGTCCTGTGGCGGTGTCAATAACATTGATTCCCTGCCTGGTGAGCTCATCCCTGGCATTATCGGCGCGTTCCCAATCCTTTGCGCGTCTCGCCTCTTCCCTCTCCCTGATCAACTTATTGATCTCCGGAGTAATCGGGCACTCTTCGAGTTTAAAAATATTTAACACCTTGTCGATGCGCTGTAGTGCTTCGCGTATATACTGCTTCTGATCCCGATCAAGCTGACTGTCACTTAAAATCGGGTTAGTCTTCTTAACAAAATCAAATACAGAGGCCAGGGCTTTAGAAACGTTCAAGTCGTCATCCATGGCAGCAAAAAACCTCGTCTCCATATCGGAAAGATATGATGCGACCTTGGGATGGGGTAGACCTGGCGGCAGACAAAGGAGTTTGCGGACAAACTCATCCAGACGTTTCAGGCTCTTGCGGGCTGAATCCAGTCGGCGAAACGAAAAGTTAATGGGCTTCCGGTAATGGGTATGCAGAAGATAAAAACGCACCTCCCGGGGCGAGTAACCTTTTTCGACAACCGACCGGCAGGTCACAATGTTGTTGAGGTCACGACTCATTTTTTTCCCGTCAACCAGAACCAGCTCGCTATGAATCCAATAGTTGGCCAGCGGTTTGCCGGTAAGAGCCTCGGCAATAGCAATCTCATTTTCATGATGCGGAAAAATCAGATCCCGGCCGCTGGTATGGATATCGACGGTCTCGCCGAGATAGTGCAGAGACATTGCAGCGCATTCAATATGCCAACCCGGTCTGACATTGCCCCATTCTGTCGCATAAAAAATCCCTTTCTTCAGCTCTCCTAAGGTTGAACGTTTGAGCAGGGTAAAATCGACAGGGCTATCTTTCTCGTAGTTATCGAGATCAACAGTTCTACCACTCTGGATCTTCGAGATATCAACACCGGAAAGAGCACCATATTGCAGAAATTTTGAGATATCAAAATAGATGGAGCCATGTTTTTCATAGGCATAGCCTTTCTTGACCAGTTGGGCGGCGATCTGGATCATGGTATCGACATGCTGAGAAGCTCGAGGATACTGGGTCGCCTTTTTCACGCCCAACAACTCAATATCCTTCTCGAACTCGCTTATAAAGCCACTGGTGAACTCACCGATCGATTGGTTGCTCAGTTCGGCTCCCTGGATGGTATTGTCGTCAAGATCAGTAAAATTCATACAATACTGTACCGCATACCCTTTATTTTCCAACACGCGGTATAATATGTCAGCCAGCAGAAATCTGCGACAGTGAGCCAGGTTGGCATATTCATGGGCAGTTGGACCACAGGCGTAAAAGGTCACCTTGTTTTCTGATATTGGTGTAAAAATTTCCTTGCGCTTAGACATGGTATTGTAAAATCTAAGTTGCGGCGTTTTTGGCAGTTTTGGCTCTTCTTTACTGTACAGGGTGGTGCTCAGGTATTTCTCGCCGCCGTCAGGAAAAATTGCGACAATAACGCCAGATTCAATCTGTTCGGCCCGACTGAGAGCCGCGCAGAAGGCAGCTCCGGAACTCATGCCAACAAAAATCCCCTCCTTTTGGGCCAGAAGACGGGCATTTTTAAAAGCCTCTTCATCTGGAACATTGATTATCTGATACGGAAGTTTTTTGTCGAAGATGCCTGGTTTATAAGACTCTTTCATATTCTTAAGGCCCTGAAGTTTATGCCCCAAGAATGGTTCCATGGCGGTAACTCTTACCTCGGGATGGAATTCAGCAAAATAACGGCATAAGCCCATGGCTGTACCTGTGGTGCCAAGCGTAGCCACGACATCCGTAACCAGACCATCAGTCTGTTCCCATATCTCTTTGCCGGTAACAAGGTAATGGGACATCCAGTTGGCATCATTATTAAATTGATCGGTCAGGAGATAGCGATCAGGGTGTTGCCGCGCCATTGCATATGCCTGTTCGATGGCGCCATCTGTGCCACGCTTAGCCGGAGTAAGCAGGATCTCAGCACCGTAAGCAGTCATAATCTTACGCCGTTCAATACTGGCTGACTCAGGCATAACCAGCATGCACCGATACCCTTTCACAGCACACACCATGGCCATGCCGATACCGGTGTTGCCACTGGTTGCCTCAAGAACAATCTTATCTGGAGTAAGTTCGCCGCTCTTCTCAGCGGTATCGATCATATTAAAGGCAATTCTGTCCTTGACCGAACCACCCGGATTAAATGATTCGAGCTTGGCAAAAATTCTAACATTTTTAAAGGGGTTAAGCCGGACGATTGGCACAATCGGCGTCCGACCAATCAAATCTAGAATATTTTTGTAATCCATAGCAAAACACCCCTATTTTTTTACTTATCACTCGAAGCAAAGAACAAAAAAAGCAGGTTACCTCTCCACGAGGAAACCTGCTTTAATTTATAAACAATTTTCTAAAAAATATTAGCTTTCGCTTTCAAGTTTAACGCTGACTGCAATCTTGTAAAGAATAGTTAGAATAAAGAATCCTGTTGCCCAAACACCCAAGGTAATCGCAATCTCCCCTAAGGATGGATAATACTCAGTAATATATTCAAGCGGGTTTGGTACAAATCCACCAAGAACAAGACCAAGGCCTTTATCTATCCATAATCCTAAGAAAAGAAGTCCACAACCGAGCATAACTGTTTTTTCATTATTACGAGTGGCGGGAATAAGCAGGATGGCAACTGAGACGATCTGCAGTATGACTGAAAGTCTCATGAAAGGAACCAGGTTATCAAACCCGTCAATCCCCCAGAACAGGTAGTCGAGGGTGTGTTTATGTCCGGGTATGTTGCTGTAATAAGCCACGAAAAACTCAAGCCCAATGAAAAAGAAATTAATAATAGCGGCATAACCGATAATCGTAATGAGCTTCTGTATTGCTTCATTCCCGACGTCAAATTTGCTCACTCTTTTAATTATTAAGGCGATGAGCAACAAAAGCGATGGACCGGATGCAAAGGCTGATGCGAGGAAGCGTGGGGCCAAAATGGCGGTAAGCCAGAAATGCCTTCCGGGTAAACCACAGTAAAGAAACGCTGTTACAGTATGGATACTGATAGCCCAAGGGATAGATAGATAGATGAATGGCTTGACCCAAGCAGGATAGTGTACACCCTTAAACTCGGAATGCAGAACTACCCAACCAACCAGAACATTTAAAAATAGATATCCGTTTAAGACGATCATGTCCCAGAACAGCATTGAATTCGGGGTTGGGTGTAAAATAACATTCAAAGCCCGCATCGGTTGGCCAAGATCCGCAAGGATAAAAAGTAGACACATAGCTACTGCGGCTATCGCCATAAACTCTCCAAGAATGGTAACGCGGCCAAATGCCTTGAAGTTATGGAGATAGTAAGGCAAAACAACCATCAAACCTCCGGCTGCCACCCCGACCAGGAAGGTGAATTGGGATATGTACAACCCCCAGGAGACATCCCGGCTCATCCCGGTATAGCCTAGACCATAAGCAAATTGTTGTGTATAGCAGATCGCTCCAATCCCCATGATAGAGAGGAGAAAGACCATCCACGTCCAGTATCGGTTATTACCTGCTAGTGCTTTTTCAATCATAACTCTTCACCTTAGATTATGTAAAAGAGGGAAGGTTTCGTTCCGAGTTCTTGCTTCCGCTGGCTGGTGAACGTCGTCTTTAATACCTGCGCAATCTCAGAGTTGCTGTCATTCAAGTTTCCAAATATCAGAGCCTTTGTATCACCGCAGGCTTCAACACATGCGGGCGGCAGGTTTTTATCAACCCGTTCCGCACAGAAATTACATTTTTCAACTACACCGCGCATGCGGGTCGGATAATCCAGATTAAGCTTTTTGATAAACTTCAGATTGCCGCCGGCATCCTTTTCCCGGGGATCTCTCCAGTTGAAGCTTCTGGCTCCGTAAGGACAGGCTGCCATACAGAACCGACAGCCGATACAACGATGGTAGTCCATGATGACATTGCCATTAGGGGCTTTAAAAGTTGCCTGGGTAGGGCAGGCCCTTACACATGGTGGGTTTGCACAATGATTGCACAAGGTCAGGAAAGGCAGGGCATTATGCTCGGCAAAACGGTTTTGTTGCGTAAATAGATGTTCGAAATCCTCAATCCACACCCATTTGACCGCATCTTTTGGATTATTAAATTCAGGTACATTATGTGTAGTATGGCAGGCTTCTATGCACTTTTCTGCAAGGCCTTTGATCTCGCCAAACTTTTTCACATTTATTACCATCCCTAGCTGAACAGCAGTAGAAGCAGCTTCATGGCCCCCACCATGAGCTGCAGGTGCAGCCTGATGTTCGGCTTCGGCAGTAGCTTTTGCCTCACCCTTCAACAACATATTTAATGCCGATGGTATTCCGATCCCAGCAATGGCGGAAACACCAGCAATTTTCAAAAAATCTCTTCTTTTGACATTCATCAGATGGTCTCCTTAGGTAGGAAATGACAATCCCAACAATAAGGGTTTACAGAGGTATATAGATGACATTCATCACAGAATTTCTTTTTGTTGATATGGCATTTCATGCAGCCAAGCATAAGACTTTTATCGTATTCCTTGCCCTGTACCGTAACTTTTGTTCTATTGCCGGTACGAATTACTTCATCACGCCATTCATTAATGAGCACCATATGCGATGAGCGCATATATGCTGTATCCTTGACACATTGTGTTACACCTTGTGGCTTCTCCGGCTTTGGAATATTTCCGGCATTCCCATGGTTGTACCATATGGGGAATGTCATGAATACTATGAAGATAATCAGTCCGGTTATGATTTTTCCACCGTCATACATAGATTTCACCCTTCCCTATTATTAAGAAGCTAACTCCTCGAACCTGAGTCCGGTTTCTCTTTCCTTCTCACCATCCATGACCAATGCATTGCCGACAAGTTCGGAGACCCCGCAAACCGCAACCCCAGGGTTCCAATAATCCATAAGAGCGAGCAAGGTTGCCCGATCGATTGCGCAGACGCAAGAAAGTGTATTCACACCATATTTATCTTTGACATGCTTAACGGCGTTTGCCCTTGGTAAACCGCCTCGCATCCGCAACTCCATGATCTCACCGGTATTAAGTCCAGTACCACTGCCACAGCAGAATGTCTGTTCGCGAATGGTATTAGGAGGCATCTCATGGAATTTATTTACGACATTCTTAAGGATATAGCGCGGCTCCTCAAGCATTCCCATAGCCCTTGAGGGATTACAAGAGTCATGAAAGGTTACAGTCCGATGATCGTTGCGCCGTGCATCAATTTTAAGCTTATTGTTCTTGATAAGATCTGCCGTAAATTCACTTACATGCACCATCTTCGTCGAGGCGGCATTTTCGAATCTGGTACCGGTAATCGGTGAGATCGGTTCTTCAAGAAAGTCAGCCGGTCCATTCATGGTATCCATGTATTGATGAACTACCCGCCACATATGTCCGCATTCACCACCAAGAATCCATTTAACCCCAAGGTGTTTGGCTTCAGCGTACATCTTGCCGTTGATCTTCTTCATCATCTCGTTGGAGGTGAAAAGGCCGAAATTGCCGCCCTCCGAAGCATATGTACTCATCGTGTAATCAAGGCCGATATGTTCAAAGAGAAGCAGATACCCCATCATTGTATATATCCCAGGGTCTGCAAAGAAGTCAGCCGATGGGGTGATAAAGAGTATTTCAGCACCTTTACGATTAAAGGTCGGATTTATTCGAACACCTGTAATGCTTTCAATATCATCCAGCAGATATTCCGTGTTCTCTTTCAAGGTGTGAGGCTGCAGGCCAAGATGATTACCTGTCCGGTTACAATTGGCGAGCGGCTCTAATATCCAGTTAGTATTGACACTCACCAGATGAAGAAGCTCACGACCCATCATGGTAATCTCGGCAGTATCTATGCCGTAAGGACAGAAGACGGAGCAACGCCGACACTCCGTACACTGATAGAAATACATGAACCACTCTTTAAGAACCCCAAAATCCATCTCACGAGCCCCGGCCAGTCTGCCAAGTATCTTGCCGGCAGCCGTAAAATCATGACGATAGATGGAACGCATGAGTTCTGCACGCAGAACCGGCATATTCTTGGGATCCCCAGTGCCAAGAAAGAAATGACACTTGTCTGCACAAGCTCCACAACGGACGCAGCAGTCCATAAATATCTTGAAGGAGCGGAATTTCATCAACCGCTCACGCATTCCCTCCAAGATAATCTGCTTCCAATTTGGATCGAGTTTCCAATCATCGGATTCGACGGTCCATTCACGTGGATTTGGAAAATGGTGATATTCAACCATTTTTGCTTTTGCAGGATAACAATAGTTGCCTGGCTTGAAGATAGCCGGGACGTCCATCCAATCCTTTGTGGGAATGGCACCGGTCATCAGTGAAGGGTCTTTCACTACACTGACACCTAATTGTGCTGCTTTCGGATCTGCCATTTTGCTTTATCCTTCTCTGTAAGTATAAGTATTGATTACTTTTCTGCCGGATCTTCATCAGCAGATGGCGGCAACCCTTTGTCTACTGGAAGGCCTGCTTCAACCATGAACTCGCGGAACTCATCTTCATAATGTGCATAGGAATGCGGCTTAATATTAGGATCGTTCCAGGGATTTTCATGTCGAACCATACGACTGTTATTAGTCATGTTCCGGGTTGGGCTTAAAAAGACACCGCCCAGATGCATGAGCTTGCTGAATGGGAAATAGGCCAGCAACACACATACCAGGAAAAGATGAATGAAAAAGACGGAACTGATGCCCTCTTTAATCGAAGGTGAAAATGTTACCAACCCCATGGTAAGTTGTTTGATGCTGACGATGTCTGCCCGGAGGAAGTAACGCATCAAAATTCCGGTGATGGCGATTCCCATAATTAGAAAGAGCGGAAAATAATCTGCCGGCAACGAGATGTAACGAACCTGCGGCATAATCACCCGACGCAAGAACAAAAAGGTGATGGCCAGGACAAAGATGATATCGGTCTGATAGAGCACCGGCAGACCCACCTGGAAAAAGCCGTCAAGATACTCGGTAACACTGACGAAGAATGGAACAGGCGTGGTAAACAGGCGCAGATGCCGGATCACAATGGTCAGGAAACAGTAGTGGAACAATAAACCGAATAGCCAAAGATACTTGCTCGATCCATAAACCAGCTTGGGGCCATCGTGAATCTCAGTCTTGGTGTTACGGAAGAGTGAGCGGAAAAGGAAAATTTCCAGAATCATCCTGATAACAACACCGCCCCTGGTTGAAGGATTATCGATGCAGTTTTGTGGAATCCAGGACAAGGATTTTTCCTGGCCGCAGGTTGTAGGAATCCTGAACGGCACCGGAGACTTCGCCCAACCAAGAATCTTCGCAACAAAGCCACCCAGAAAAATCAGGAAGGCCACATAGGGTAAAACAACTCCTATTAACGCCTGACCGCCCGGCAGATTGGCGCCGACCAAGGCAATCAGCACAAGCGCTAATACCGCAATGAAGGGATAAAGGATTCTCATGTACCGTTACCTCTCATCATGTTGAACTGTGAATCTTAATGAAACTGTAAAATAGCTGTCACGCTTCACTTGCTGTTTAAACATTTTTTTCTACCTTGGCCTTCTGAGCCAGTTCCCTCCGCATCATGGCGGACGGACACGTCATTCCATCGGCGACCAGATGATTGCCTCTGGAAAGCTCATTAATCCTTACCTTGAAAATCCTTTCCCTGCTTGCCATGTAAAGGTCAAAAACCTTCAGGGCAAGCCGATCAACCTTAGCCGAGAAATCCAACCACTCTTCCACTAGCAAATTGTACTGTTTTTCCTTTTGGCAGAGCTCGAAAACAATCACCTTCAGGTCATAGACAAACCCGATGGCTGCCGAAGGACTAAAATCCTGAACCGCTCGAATTTTGATCAGATGTTCGACATCTGAGGAGAGTTCTGCCAGTCCGTCAGCCTCGCTGCAAAAAGCATTTATTAAATCAGATAAACCTTTGGAGACGCTGGATCCGATAGGATTAGCAAAACGATCTTTCTGCCTGGTCAAGAAATTTGTTGAATCTAACGGATAGGTAGCAAGCACACTATTAATCCACTTATCGAGCACAACCGTTTTATTCTCTATAAGCAGTTCCTGTAAGTGCATAATCCCTATTTCCAGTGCTATTTTGTTTGATGGCAAGTACAGTTTCTGAATAGCCATTCAGAAACATTTGAATAGGTAGCATGTTTAATTTCATTTTTCAACAATAAAAATGAATCCGAAAAAAAAATATTATAAAGACATCCCAAGCAGCGAAATACTTTAGAAAATTAGACTTTTATTATGATAGCATATGATAAAGAGGACGATAACATCCACTATCGCAGGCGGAGAAATGACATGGCTATCAATGAAATCACTAAGATACCCCCCATTCCGCTCGTGGCGGCACCGCACCTGCCCCCAAATACGGCCCG